>Ga0209208_10001781_pt1 | contig 30705 bp, 22 predicted proteins | sample S1TSphfallax_3_FD_187694 | JGI IMG/M metagenome (GOLD analysis project Ga0209208, IMG submission 187694) | Host-associated microbial communities from peat moss isolated from Minnesota, USA - S1T2_Fd - Sphagnum fallax MG (SPAdes) (version 2) | ecosystem: Host-associated > Plants > Peat moss >...
TAATTTTCATGCAAGTTTGAATACTTGTTCGGCAAGCTTCTCGAGGAGGCAAATAATGATGAGTCTTAGGAGAGGGGAGAAGGAAGTAAAGTAGAAGAAAGATCTTGTAATAGTTTTAAGGAATGGAGGTGAGAAGTGATAGTGTTGGAAGGTCGGAACTTAGAGAAACCTCACAAACCCTCTCAGGTTTCATAGCATAACTCCTTATTGGTGTAGCTATAGCGCCTAAGATTTGGTAGGTAGATGCGCCTTGTTGTTAGCTTTCTAACGAGCTAAGGCAAGCAGGATTTGGATAATGTATGTGTTAGAAACAAGGTTTTTAGTGACTGAGCGTTTGTAGCAAGGTTGAATCATCACTTTTATAGAACCCTCTCGGGTTTTGTAGCATAATTTCTTGCTAGTTTAGCTGTAAAGCCTACGATTTGGTAGGAAGATGCGCCTTGTTGTTAGCTTTCTAAGAAGCTAAGGCAAGCAGGATTTGGATAATGTATGTGTTAGAAATAATGTTTTGAGTGACTGATGGTCTTCAGTAAGGTTGAATCATCACTTTTATAGAACCCTCTCGGGTTTTGTAACATAACTTCTTGCTGGTTTAGCTATAGAGTCTAGGATTTGGTAGCAAGATGCGCCTTGTTGTTAGCTTTCTAAGAAGCTAAGGCAAGCAGGATTTGGATAACATATGTGTGAGAACCAACATTTTAAGTGACTAGTGGTCTGCAGCTATGTTGAACATGGTGTGAGTCTTAAACATTGGTCTAAATGAATGTCAATTTGACGTGAAGCCCTAGGATGTGTAGTGTGTGAGCTTGGAAAAAATGTATTTATTAGTTCTAATCATAAATGTTGCATAGAAGGTGGGCTACTTAATTTCAACTACAAGCGCAATCTAACGTCTAGAATTACACTTGCATTCTTCCCTTCACTAGTAGCATTTGTGCTTCAAGCATAATCACCTTGTAGAACTGGAAGTAGAGGGACAAAAGTTGCCTCACAGCCGCCACTGTTTTTGGGACTCAGTTTGAATTTGTTGAGTCCCGGCCGCGCACTACTTCCAGTTTTCCTAATCTTGTGAGCTACCAGAACGAACTCATTGAGCTTGGTGATATGAGGATCTATAGCTTCTGAGCAGATTTCCATCATTGAAATGGAGAAGCGTTTAAGAATTGTCTAAAAAAAAGTGCATTCGGATAGGAAAATCATGAGCCTCTCTGATACATGTCCAGACAACAGAGAGCTCCCATCGTTTGCTCCCTATCCTTCAAAGATACTCCCGTGGAGAGGTCCAGAGTATAATATAAGGGGGAAGGTGGTGGCTTCCCCCATAAAAAACTAACTTTGTATTCAATCCATCCACAACCTTACTAGCATAGACCTGATTAATCATGAGGAGTTATAATATGTAATACTCAAACAACAAATGTAGTTGGAGATCCTCCATATTGGCTTACAAGTCCTTCCAAAAACATTGTATGTCAAAAGCTTCTTATGATGTTGAACCTAATTTTGGGGAATATCTAGAGGATGGTGTTACAGAGCCACCACTATTAGATATTATAGGTTTTACAATTGTCGTTTGCAACTAAATTTAGTTGCATGCAACACATGCAATTGCAAATTTGTGTAATTGCATAAGACAAGTTACACATGACATTCAGTTGCATGTGACATTACGTATGCAACATGTATGTACGGCGTTAATATACATGTTCATCCATACATACTAATCCAAATGTAGTTGCACCTTATGTGCAACTTTCCTTGCAACTACAATGCAACTATAAAAAATATGACACATGTTTTAAAATTGGACAACTAGCTTGTGGACATGTGTCACTAATTAATTAATTTTTTGTTTTCAAAATAAAAAATTAATTGGATTAATATCAATCATTAAAATTTATGCCACTAAGATGATGACACGTGGCACACCATGGAACGTTCATTGACCAATTGACACGTGTCCATTTTAAAACACCATTATGGTGACACGTGGAAATTAAGGCTCATCTATTTTTTAATATTGAATAATAATAACTAAATTGTCCAATTTATGGCTAATAAGATGTTGACACATGTTGCCTAGTTAGTTAGGTTATTATTAAACCCTATTCGGTAAATAGGTTTACTTAGGTATGTAAGTAGGTTGAACATAGCTCGATTTAGGCTATATAAGTAAGATTAGAATAATCCGATTTTATTTTTAAAATTAACCATTTCATAAAGGGCAAGCTTTTAAAATTCACTCATCCCCAATGGCATTTGATTTTTTGTTACAACATAGTTATTGCTCCTACTTATATACTGAGCCAAATAGAATTGGAAGCCAAAGGATACATGATAAAAAATTCCATTGCAAACCTTAAGAACCAACTTAGTTGCACATCAGATGCAACTAATGTATTGAAGTATAGTAGCCATGGGAGGGTTTTTTTGATTCTGGTGTCCCCAAAAAACTGAAGCCCTCCTCTTGGCACATCTAACACAATAAGAATCATCAAAAATGGATTAGAAATGAGAAAGTTATGGTCCCCCAAAGTAAAGGGGGTTAGAAATTTTAAAAAACCATTGAACATACAAAGGCCAATTCTTAAACATCCAGAAATTTCCTTTTATATTGGTTTTTTTTCTATTAAAGTAACAATATGATTTGTAGAACTTTAGTTGGCGCTCCTATAGCACTTTAAATTGTTTAAAATGAATAAGAAATAAAAAAGTTATGAGGTTTGAAAGTATGAGGGGTCCAAAGAAAAGAAAAAAACACGTTTTGTAACTTGGAGAAAAACTTATTTTTCTTATTTTTCATGTTTTTCTTCTTGTTAATTTTTCATTATTCCTTGTCTTTTGCACTTCAAAGATGACTGTAGGATTTTTTTAAATAATTGTAATTACTTAATGAAAATATGATTTTAACATTATTATCTAGCTTAAACTAGTAATTAACTTAAGATCTTTTTGTACTTGTAGGTTAATTCGCGTAGCCTATTTACATTAATATACATAAATAATAAAATTTATCTATATAATACCTATTGAAATATATATATATATATAATTGATTATAATTATAATTATAATATACATTTAATTGATAATTATGAACATTTATAATAAAATTTAATATTATCATATTAATCGATTCTAAATAATTTTTTGTTTAATCAAATTTACATTTTCTGAAAAATATTTCAAATAAAATAAAGTAAAAAAGTTTTACTTGCCAAAACAAATATTTAAATATATTTGACAAATAAAATTTAAAAACTTGCAATGTATATTTAAACCATGGTTTAGTTTAAAATATTTTTTTTTAGCCATAATTAATTTATCCTAACTTAATTTAACCATTTTTGGTTTTAGCCTAATTTAATTTAGCCATAAATATTTTAACCTAGTTTAATTTAGCCATAATCGATTTAGCCTAATTTAATTTAGCCATGTTTATTTCATGTTAAATTATTTTATTTTATTTTATTTTAACTTAACCATAATTAATATATTTTAATTTAATTTAGCCATGTTTAGTTTAGCCATAATTAATATAGTTTTATTTATTTTAGCCATGTTTAGTTTAGCCATAATTAATATAGTTTTATTTATTTTAGCCATAAATAATTTAACCTAACTTAATTTAATCATAATTATTTTGGCCTAATCTAATTTAGCCATATTTAATTTACCATAATTTAATTTAACCATAATTAGTTTAACCTAATTAATTTAGCCATGTTTAGTCTTAATGTAATTTAATTTAGCCATAAATAATTTAGCCTAATAAAATTAGGCATGGTTAATTTTAACCTAATTTAATTTAGCCATGGTTAGTTAAATTTTTTTGTTTATTTAGGCTAGGTTAATTTAACTACGATTATTTTAACCTAGGTTAGTTTAAGTTAGCCTAAATTAACATGGGGTTAACCTTAATACTAAAGGCACATAATATTATTATACATAGCCTATGTAGATATATTAAGTATAATAATTTAAATATGTATAAGTTTAGACCATTATTTTTATGACATGTGTCCATGTTGTACACGTTTAGTTGCATGTTAGTTGCACACACAACCGTATGGTTGAAAAATTATACAATACAAAATTTATAGTTGCAAACATCACCAAGATAGTTGCAAATGATAACTTGTTGCATGCCAGTTGCATAGTGACTAGTTACAAAAAACATAATTTCTAGTAGTGCACCAACATTAGTAATCAAAAGCAAAAAATGATTTAAATTGAATTGACTTGGGACAACAATGATGAACGGACCACAACATTCAATGAGATTTAATATTGGTAGATACATACAATTGAAAAGTGAAAAAATTGAACGTTCTAAGCATGTCCTGAGTAAACCTAGTTCTAATTAAAGTCATAGATATATTGTTTTGCCATGCATTGGTAGCAAGTGAATTGTGTTGTCAAAAATAATCTTGGGTAGGCCTTGTTGTCTCCACTTGTTCAAAACCTTCAATGTTAGAAAGAAAGAAACGATCGTAGACATTGTTATGGCATATTACATGCATGCATTTTTTACATTAGGCAACTACTAAGCACAAACATCCATTAATGGATTTCAATCTTCAACTACAAAGACAATTGTACTTAGACCTTCCAATGCATTAAGAATTGAAAACAAAGCTGACAAACAAGAGTTCCATACCTATTATGCATCACGTCAATTTCCCTAGATTGTGCTTGGTAGCCTTTGCTTTTGCTTTTGTAACCCACATCTAATAGAAGTAGAAACCTTTTTAACAATAGGCATTTTTTTACATTTCTTCTTCTACTTTTTCAAACGGCTCTCAACAATTTGGTCATTTGGTTGGGACCCATCAAATTGTCCCTTGCTAGATGTACCTGGGTCCAACCACATTATTAGGAGCCACATGTGCCCCCTTAAACCATGACTTTATTTTAAAATATTTTAAATACATCTTTTATTATAACAAAATCTTTAATGTTTTTTTAATACTATTATGTTAAGGCATTTTTTTTTTAAATCCCAAAATGTGTCATTAAAAAATATCTTCAAATTATGCTTTTAATGTCAAAACTGTTTTTAAGTTATTTTGATGCAACTTTTAAGTAGTGGTTGTAAGAGTTTAAAAATCTTTATGCATATTTTTCACTCATTAGATTGATTCCAAATTTCTATGATATGTACATAATGTTTTCACAATAAGATTTTTTTAATATTATAGTAATTATTATTATTTACAATTCAAAATTCAAAAAATTAAGTAGTGGTTACGATTGCTTTTAGTACATGTTAATATGATTACACCCACATGTACCTCCCATTTCCTCCTCTTGCATCTCCTCCTCTTCCTCCTCCCATGGTGAAAATTTCAAATTGTCTTTAAACACTATTTTTTCTCGAACAACAACACCTAAGCTCAAACCTTTTTCTTTTTTCCATTACTAGGTTTCTTGTGTTTTTGGTCAAGGGACCACAAGATGAAAATCTATATATGGACAATCACCAAGTTGTGGTGGTTGGCAAAGACAGTTGGGATGGAAATGCACGGTGATGGGACTACAACAAGGTTGTATAGACCACTATAAACATATAGGACTCAAGAGGGGGTTACATGGATTGCAATAGAATTGTAGTGACTTTTAGAAGAACGTGGGACTGAAGATGGAATTACATGGTTTGTAGTATGGTTTTAGTGACTTTTAAAACAATTTGGTATTCAAGATGGGATTACATGGATCATGGTAGGGACCTAGTGACTTTCAAGAACAAATGGGATGTAAGATGAAATTATATGGACTACAACAAGGTTTTAGTGACTTCCATGAGCATATATGGGATGTAAGATGGAATTATGTGAACTACATCAAGGTCCTAATGACTTTCAAGAGCGTATATGGGATCTAGGATGAAAGTATATGAAATACAACAAGATTTTAGTGACTTTCAAGAATGTATATGGGATGTAAGATGAAATTTTATGGACTATGTAGTAAGGTTCTAGTAACTTTCAAGACCATGTATGGAAGTAAGATGGAATTATAAGGACTAGAAACAAGGTTGCATTGACTTTTAAGAACGCACATGGGATGTCCAGACAATGGAATTATATGGACCATATAACAAGGTTCTAATGACTTTCAAGAGCACATACTATGGGATGTCATGGTGTTCAGTGGAATTATATGGACTGGATAACAAGGTTCACTAACTTTCAAGAACACACATGGGATGTAAGATGGAATTGTATGCACTAGACAATAGGGTTCACAAACTTTCAAGAGCATATGGGAGTGAAGATGCAAAACATACAACCAACAATAGGGTTCTAGTGACTATCACCAATATTTAGGGCTCAAGATGGAAATTTTATGAATTATGTTACGATTATAGCAATTGTCAACAACATGTGGCACTAAAGAGAGAAGATACATGGACATTAGAATTAATTCAGTGAATGTCAATGACATAAATGATTCCATATAACAATTGAATGGAATCTTATGAATGTGGGAAAATTGTTTGGTGATTTTCACACTTGTAGAATGGAAGATGGATTGAAAATTGAAAACATGTGAACATAGGACAAGTAGTAAGGATTATCATAAAAAGCTTATTGGCATAAATTTGACATATAAGTTGGATTGATCTAGAGTACTTGGAGCTAGGGCATCAAAACATAATACATACTGGGATAATTGAATATGAACTTAATGGCAAATTGCCAGTATTTGAAAAAAAAACCACATCGGATGTCTAATGGAATTATATGGACCAAACAATAAGGGTTCATTAACTTTCAAGAGCATATGGGAATGAAGATGGAAAACATACAACCAACAATAGGGTTTTAGTGTTTGTCACCAATACTCAGGGATCAACACTAGAAGAAAAACAAGTATTTGCAACTAGTCTCTCCGATTAAATTTTAGTCACATTCAACATTTGTGGCTAAAATTGAACTTTAGTCACCTTAAACAAATCACATGCAATATTAGTCACAAACGACAAAGGATATTGGATGAAAAAAAAAGTCAACAAATACAAGTTCATCTTTTTGATTCCATTGTATACATATTATCACATGCAACTAAAATGCAACTATTTTGCTCATAATTGAGGGCAAATGATGTGTTGTCATGTCTCCCAGTATTTAATTATTTAAAATATAATAGTAATAATAATTTTGAAATAGTCTAGGATGTTCAATAATCTATGACATGTGGCCCAATGTAAATATGCCATGTGACATTTTAAAGTATATATAATAATAAAAAAATAATATTAGGTTGGTAGGGAGATAAATTGGTGCTTACAAACCTAGGTTACATACCTACCTACTTAAGTAAAAATGTAGGTAAGTAGATCCCACCTTCCTAGGCTAAATACCTATTCATATAAGTAGGTATTTAGGTAGGTGTGTACATAGGTCGACCTAGGTGAGTACATCAAACCAGGTACTTATGTAGTTAGGTAGATAAATAGGTTGGGGACGTAAGTACTTTAAAATTGCATAATTTGTTCTTTTGTTTTGGGTTGAACCTTTAGATTGGCTCATCCCATGTGCACAAATTTTCTAATGTGAAATTGGATGACCACATCACTTGTTTATATAATGTTCTAAATAGGAATGAAGAATTAACAATATGTGATAAGTTTTGAAGTTGCAACTTCCTCACAAACTAAGTTATAATTACAAAATTTTATTCATGCATTTTCTTTTCTTAGTTTTTAAATTTTTAAATAATTCAAGTACATGGTTCACTAGATAATTAGATAATCATTTAATTAATAATGATTAAACTTACATATATTTAAACTATAAATTATACACTAAAAATATTAAGTATTCATTATCAATTAATAACATCTTCGTATTTAACAAACTAGGTATCTAATTACTCACAAGTTGTCAACACATAATTCATAGATAATTAAATAATAAAAATATTTAAAATATTTAAAAATCTGGTCAAATTATAGATAAAATAATTCATGTAAAACCAATCTAATTACTCTAATTTTAAGAAAATAAAATTGAATATTTATTCTCAAATTATAAATAATGAACTAACAATTGTTAATAGAAAGTAAAATTTTCCATGAAGTATATATATATATAATTACATTTATTTTTGTAAGAAAATTTATAGGTCAAGTAATTATTTTTTCTATTGATAATTATTAACCATATTAAAATAATTTTCTAAACATAACATTAATTTTTATAATTAATGTAAAATTACTATAAAATATTTATCCTACACGATTAATTCCAGAATTTAAAATAAAAATAAAAATACTACATAATAATGCATGAAATAAAAATAATAGAAGTAATAATTTTAACTACATTATAATTTTTCCAAAAGGTATTTCAGATTTAATGTTATAAATTATAGATTGTGAATAAGTATGTTCAATTAAACAATAATTATGCACATACTAATAAATTCTTACATAAAGTAATTAAACTTATTTAAATTAATGCAACATTAATTACAGTAACTAATCTATTTTACTGTAAAAATATAAGTTACATAATACAAAAATCTATGTTCTAACAATAATTATTTTGCATAACTCATAATAATAAGAAAAATCATTTATACTTATTTATAAAAAGTGATTTATTATGGATAAAACTAGTAGAAAAAACCTCAAAACTCAATCAATTAGTTTTTGGATTAAAATATAATTTTTACATTCCAAAATAGTAATTCAGAATTCAATTATTAAATTCTCGATCAAATAATTTTTTGAATTTAAATTAAATTTTTTAGAATTGAAATGTCCACTTTAAAACTCAATTAGTAGTTCTTGGAATTGAAATATTAATTTCTAGAATCGAAAATATTAGTTTGGAATTCAAATTTCAACTTTCAAGTGAAATACTTTCTTAGAAACTATATTTAAAATTTCAGAATTGAAATATCAATTTTCATATTCAAAATCAAAATGTCAAATTCTAGACTCAATTTTAATTTTTTGAATTCAAATATTAATTTCTAGATTTGAAAATAATAATTTAGACTTCAAATATCTATTTTTTGATCAAATAAGTTTTTTGAATTGAAAATTTTAAAACCCAGAATTGAAATGTCAATTTTCAGATTGAAATAACAATATTGACAATTGAAATGTCCTTTTTTAGACTCAATTAATTATTTTCAAAATTGAAGTATTAATTCTGGGAATCCTAAATAATAATTTGGAATTGAAATTTCAAGGTTGAAATCAAATGATTATTTTAAATTTAAATGAAGACATTTCAGAGTAAAAATATAGAATTTCATATTCAAATAAAATATTCAAAATGAAAATTTCCTTTTCTATAATCAATTAAATATTTTCTGAATTGAAAAATATTTTTTGGATTCAAAAATAATAATTAAGAATTCAAATATCAATTTCTAGATCAAATAAGATTTTTGAATTTAAATAGAAATTTCATATTCAAATTATGTTTTAAATAATTGAAATAGCAATTTTCAGATTCCAATATCAAATCTCAAATTCAAATAAGTTTTTTAAAGAATTAGAATACCAGTTTTCAGAATTGAAATATTATTTTCAGATTTTTTTTTAAATTATTATAATTTAATTTAGAATTATAAACTTAAATAATAAAGAATTCCAAAAACTATTTTTAGAATTAAAATTATAAAATTGAATATGATTTTTTTTCAAAATCAATAATTAAAAAAAGAATTCCAATAGCAATTCTAAAATCGAAAGTTTGATTATAATGTTTAAATATTTATTCCATGATTGGAATTATAATTTTAAACTTAAACATATATTTTTGAATACAACTAACAATTTTGAGAATTCATATTTTAAACTTTGCATCTTTTACTCAAATGTAATGCTCAAGCATATATATATATGGTATTTGACAATTAACATAGATTGTCATAATTATAATTATTGCCAAATAGGATGAACAAAATAAATCAAACAATTTTACCACCTTTGAAATGGGAATAGTGATGTCCCCATTAATTACTATAGTCATGGGGCTCATACAACTATAGTCATGTACTCATGTTAAGGACTATAAATGGGTGACATGGGATTTGACATGGATCATATTACTTCATGACTAGTTTGGATTAGTGGTAATAGTTAATTGAAGTCATAGATGCCATGTTTTGGCATAGTGTCCTTGGTAAAATTGGTGCTAAGGCTGCATCTATGAAGCAATTTGTCATCGATTTCCATATTTCACTTAAGTCCAAATTACATGTTAAATTCTTGATGTCCTCGTCTTGAACACAAAATCCTTCATTAATCCACCAACCAAGGTGCAAAGTTTCACCACAAATCAAACATGTATTGTTATCTTTAGAGCTTTAGTTGAATTGAAAGATGATAGGTGTGTTTTTAAGAAATGACAACAATGTCATGACAATGGTATCCTCTACTACAAATCCACAAGGTTTCACAACAATATTTAAATTGGCACCATCAAATTATGATGTTGAACTTGAATGCAAAATGGGTTTAGGCCAAAATGAAACACCTCTCCACAATACATTTGCCCCGATTGAGCTTGGACAACCTTCTTTTCACTTCCAACAAAGACAATTTTTGACTAATGTCAAAGAGGACAAGATCAAGGCTATGGTGCTCAACTTGTCAATCTTTAAAATAAAATTACTCACCTTGCATGACATGTTTAATTATACAATTTATTTTTTCAAATAATTCCAATCATTGATTTTGAAGAATTCCATCACATTAGCCTACCAAATCTTTCATAAACTCCTCTTCTTCCATAGGCATTTTTGCAATAATAGCACCTTTTATCTATAAGCATTGCATATTTATCTACATTCAAAATAACTTGGAATAAGCAAGTTAAATGGTAGGGCACATAATGGCTAATGAAAACCTTAAACATATTTCATGAAAAAACACAACCCACCAAAGAACACAACACTAGATCAAATTCAAAACCTATTTTCTCCTCAAATTTGCACCTCTGTTGCAAGATTGCCTTCAATTCATGTTCTGTTACAATTAGGGAGGCTTGCACCTCCATTGCAAGGACCTTTCAATGATTCATGGAAAATTTCAACCCTATCAAAATTTCCCTTCTTATTTCACTCTTCATGTCACCTATCGTTGCATATCATGCACACTTCTTCAAATTGCATAACAAAACATGTAGTTATATAATCTTTTGGGTTTCTGATGGCAAGATGTCATATAGACACAAAATTTGTTGCTTCAAGTTATTGTTTTTCATCTCTAATGTGGGCTTACTGTCAAATTTTGTATACACCTCTTTGCCACTCAATTTCAACAACTTCATACTTTTGCTCTTAATTATTGTTGCACTTCTCCTCTAAACCTTCTTTTTGGATATCAATGATGTTGCCTTCACCCAATTAACCTCAAATCCCTTCTTTTGCACTATGTATCCACTTGCTAGCCCTAACATGAATTCATTATTGGTTGGGGTAACTAAACCATAGATTTATTATTGAAGTTTTTTGGACTTTTGTTTGGTATGAATGAATGCATAGGTTTGTGAGCTTGTAATTACACTTTGGTCCAAAAACCTCTACTAAATCACATTCATTAACATGTGCATTGGTAAGGTCTATTTTCATGTCCATGCTTTTGTTATGCAAACATTTTATAATAAAAAAATATTCTTATTTTTGGAGGTAGTAATCTATAGCTTCCCACAATAAGAATGCTACATCATATTTTTTTACGTTCCTTTCTTCTTTCACCCTTAACTTCTTAACAAACGAACAAATAACTCTTATAAGCAAAACCTAATTTTCAAAGTTCATGTTGCTGGTCTCCTCCAAGCTCCTAGTATAATGATTTATACTCAATGACTTGAATGGTCAAGTAAAAAAACTAGATGTGGGAGACACAATTCAACTTGCACTTGGGCGAAAAAAAACATACGCACCCATAACTATATTGAATTTATAATCAACAAAGAAGAATAATCATACGTACACTTCACGTGTTATGTGTTGGAAGTACGTGAAGCACTTTATTAACCAAAGAAACATGTGCAATAAAAGTCATTTCAAAACATTTACATCAAGGATTCAAAATTGACTTGCCTTTCATCCATTCTTTATAACCAATTGTGGTGCACCACAACAATGTTGTAAAAAACTAATTACTTTCTAAGCACTACCCCAAGGGGACGAGTTTGGGTCCTAAGTTAACACATTTGAACTCAACAATATGTTGATAAACACCCCACCTTATGAAGGTGTGTCGCATTGGTTGATTGGGACTTGGTTTTTCTGACATGGAGGTGAGGAGTTCAAGTCCTTGCAACCTATGCTAGACATAAGTGACCTAGTTAGCCCATGTTTTTAGCTAGGTACCTAACTAACATAGGCTAGGTTAGGTTGCCTAGCCTACCTAGGGTAGCATGTGCCAACTTAGGTTGTCAAGTTTATCTAGGTTAGCTAAGGCTACCTAGGTTAACATAACTACCTAGGTTATGTTAGCTACCTAGTTAGCTTAAGTTAGTCTAGGTTATGCTAGTAGCTATTTACAATTAATCTTTTGATAGTTTAAACTAGTTTAAACCTTAAACTACTTAGTTACCCATGCTGACAGCTAGAATAAACTTTATAATTTTTAAGAACGTGATTACTGAAAATGGTGTTGGATTTCTTTATCGAAACCATGTATTGAAACCTTGTTATTGGAATTTGTTATTGAGAAAAAATTATACGTATATTTAATAGCAAAAGTTTAGCCCAATCTACTTTAGGCTTCTAGAAGGTAGATAATATAGATATTTAGTTTTCTTTTAAGTATGAAGATTTTTGGGGGGTTTCCCTAAATTTTTTATGTTCAACTATTTGCACTACTTTGTGAGAATTCCAATGGGGAAACTTGACATAGGTAATAAAATGTTATTGTTTATTTATTTCATTGAGTTTTGAGATTTTTTTCCATCTTTGAAGTTGTCTTCCTATGTGTAAGATGTGATTTTGTTTGAAATTGTATTTACTTTTGAAACTTATGTGATTAACTATCTAAATGTTATCAAATTTCCATTGTTTCTTTGTGTCGGAAGAAATTAGTAGTTTATTTGAACTATTGAACTCCCAATGGTTTGATTTGAAGTTGAGTAGTTGTTAATTAAAGTTGCAAGAAGTGCATGTGTAGTTTTTGCTCCTATTTATTTTGACTTTCATTTACTTACCTAATAAATAGGTAGGTTAAGGTCTAGGTGGGTAGCTAGTTTCAATATGTTGCCATGTGTTCATTTATGATTCATACATAGAGATTGCAAAAATGAATCCCACCAAAGTAGTTGCATGGGCATCCATATTAGATGTACGAGTGAACCCATATTATGGTATCAAATATTTGTGACATCATTCATTGTGTTGTATGCACCTAAATGTTGACCACAATTTATTGTTTGCTACTATGGGGATTTGAATTTGCAAATGTTGCATTTTGCAACTTTTAAAAGTAGTTGCACAAGCCAATTGTGAATTCTTTTTTTTTTAGTGTTTAATTTGTTATGTGCTTGTGTGAATTTCCACCAAGGCCTTGTAGCCATTTCTCTCATTGATATTTTCTTCACTTGTAAATTTTATAACCTCTTCATGTTCAATGAAAACATAATCTCAAATCTTGATAGTGGCAATCTAGTTGTATGATATTAGCCCAACTTTGAACACCTAATATTAAAAAGCCTATTGTCAACTTTATGTAACATAAACAATTGCCCAATTTGAAAAGTAGACTCATAATATTAGTTGGAGCACCAAAAAACAACCAAAATTGTTTTGCAAAACACAAAAGTTGAGTACAAAGGTATAACAATGGTTGCATGCAAACTAATTTGGTTACAAAAACTACTAGTAGATTTGGGATAGTTAATGGATGCTAGTTATAAATTTGTCATTTATTGTAATAACATTAGTAACATATCATGTTTAATTTTTCATGCAAGGACAAAGCGTATTGAAGTGCATAATCATTTTGTGAGAGATGAAATAATAGTGGGAAAATTTGATCTTGTTTATGATAGGACTGAAAAGCATGTGGTTGATATTTTACAAAGGCTTTAAATATAACTAAGTTGTGCAATTTTATAACAATATGTGTACAACTCGATTTTAGCTTGAGGGGGGGGTGTTGGGAACTCAAGTTCAACTTTAATCAAATACCATTATTTATTATCACAAGAATCAATTGTGTACTTTCATGGATTATTCCATTTATTTAGTTTAGCTATGTCCATTTTTGGGTTCAAACTTCTTTGTTAAGTTTTGTGTTTTAAAGGTGACCTTTGCTCATGTTATGTTATTGTTAGTTGATTTTTTTGGTTGTGAAACAAGAACCTTATAGGATAATGTTATTGTATCTTGAACTCCATGTGTGGGAGCAACAAGCTTGTGTGTAAATGTGGTTTGCAATGAAGTTGTTGGATTTTATTCTTCACATTTATTGTGAAAGTGCATGATCAAGATTGTATGCATGAGTTGAAATCTTAGGCTTATAACATTTTATGCTTTTCTTTTACCAAAATAATATATTCTAACAAAACATGCATATTGGTTGCCCCCACATGGGGTTTTCATGTGGCTTATTGATATCTTATTGTTGTTTTTAGGTAATGTTTTTAATGTTTGCATTGAACAAGCAAGTATATAAAGGCTTCAAATTTCAAATTATGGTATTCATCAAATGTCTTTCTATCATCCATGTATTCAATTTTTATTTTTGGTTCTACCTCACCATGTGTCGATTCTTATGTTTAGTTAAGTTGCCCTCCATTGCAACTCAACTTGTACCTTCCCATTTTTTGAGTGAATCAAATGGTACTTTTTGTTTATTCGTTTATCATTTACTACATGCATTAAGTTTATATCCACATATCCCAATGACTCCTGCACACAAATTGAGTTTTTGTTCCCATACTTTGATATGACTTCACAACTTGTGAGGTTATGAAGAATTACTACAACAAAAGGTGTCCATGTACGCCAAGTGATTTCATTGGATTTTGAGTGAATTCATTGGTTGTAGTGAATAAGAACCAGTGAAAAAACAGTGAATTCATTGATCTAGTGAACAAGGACTAGTGAATTGCACCCACATTTTATAATAATGAATGAATATTTATAATAGACCATTTTCATATAGTTTTTTTATAAAAATCATGATTTTCACAAAACATTTAGCTAGATTATTTTTACTTTCAATAATGAATTTTCTTGAATGTAATATGCAAATTAAAGGTGATTAAAAATACTCCTCTTACTTTGAAGTGTAAATGGAAGCCCATGCTTTTGCTCATGACCTCAATACGAAGACGTTCATTGATTGGAGCATCATGTAGGAGCCATGAGAACTCTTGACTCCATTGCGGATTCTTGTTTTTCTTCATTGTCTGCATTAATCCATCTACACACGTGCCCAATCACTCTTGTTCATCATTCTCCATAATCATAATGGACATAATTTGTAACACAAAAATGGGAATGGTTGTTTTACACGACAAGGTGGGGTTTGACATAATTACTCGTAATATATGTGTATTATGAGTAATTAGTCACCCAACCTAGACAATTTGGACATTAATGGTGCATCATTTTTATGTCTCTTGTGTTTGCCAACTATGACACATGTATAGATTAACAATTTGGCAATTCATCAATTGTGTGTACAATGGTTACATTCAAAAGCTATTCTTTTTGGAGGAGGAATTGACCCCAAAAATATCAAGGCACCCAAGTAATCAAGCTACAACTTTTTCTTTTATCTTTTTGAGAGCTAGCATCATATACATGTGTTCTCTTTTCCTCTCCTTTGAAAATGATTCGCGCATATGGGTTGGTGTGATGTTTTCCTTCCACATCTTTTGCCTCATGTATCATGACCACCAATAAGCCTCCATTGTCACCTTGCAATACACGCTCCACTTTATTATGCATATATTCCATAAGGTCTGCCTCATCCTATATACAACAATTATTCTTATTTAAAATGTGCAACTCAAAATCACTATTGTGTAATAACAAGATAAAAGTGACGAAATTGGTTCTAGACATATGTCTAACAAAAGTATTTTATTTGTGGTTGAAGAATTGCATTCACCAAACACTTGTTGGTCATGTTGCACATTCCTTAGTATGTGAAATGCACATATCACCTCTTGAAAAGCCTTGTACATCAATTCAATTGAAAGTTCTCCCCAATCTTTTTGGTTGCGTTCATCATTTGGATCCATATTTTTCAATAACTTTAGATTGAACATCTTTGTCTCAAGGTCTATCAACAATGCTAATGGCACAACTTGCATTCCAATTTTTTCATGTGCTCCCACCTACAACCCGTATGCATTTTAAATTCACAAAAAACATCATCTAGGTCATTTGAAAGGGAGACTTGTAAAGCAATGTGAGCTTATCAATCATATCCATGAATTGTGCAATATGTGTAATGTTATGCACATAAGGTAAAGTCTTGGGGTGGGAGAATGACCAAATAAGGGCCTAGGACGAGTCGATAGTCAAGTTCAAGGCCTTGCATTTTGGGAATGTCCCCCCTTAAAGGTCTTACCCAATGTAAAGAACAAGGCGAAATTTATCACCATGAACCTAAATGTACATAAATCATGAAACATAGGAGGGGGAGGCAAATTATGCCCACGTATTTGGCCTTTCACTTTTATGGAGTAGGCATCATTTCTCTCCTCTTCTTTAACAAAAAGATAGTCATGAATACAAAGTGCCCTCCAAATTTGTTAAAGAAAATTTCAAAATGTTTTATGAAATTGTGCAATAACCAACTTCCATTGAAACAATGTGAGGGAATTTTTTTTCAGGTGTGATAATAGAAACCATACCTTCTCCCAATCATAAACATGGAGCTCAAGCAATTGTGATTTGGGATCATGTACCATAAGTTTGAAATGTTCATTCCATTCAGGGACAAATGTGTTCATTTTGGTGCGTGTGGTTTTTGCCACGAATGTATTTGCAATTTGGATCTTCACATATGCATTACCCATAAAATATTTTTGGGGAAAGTTCTTTGCTCGAACTATTTTCACTTCCACTGCACCTACTGGCCGTTTTGCCACACTATTCCATATCCAACCATAATAATCATATGTAAGGGATGGGTTTAAAAAAATCCAAACAACAATTGAAAAAATGATTATTATTTTGAAATATTGGCAATAATTCAAGAGTTGCACATTTCATGGTTGTATTGATTCACCTAGGATCTTTCATCAATGGGATTTCGAACATTTTTGGCCATATGCAAAAAATAGCAATTTGTTCTTTGATGAAATTCTGTAAATTTTCCATCCAATAAAAAATGATGATAGAAAATTTGAAACCAAAATGCATATAACATGAAGAAGATTTTTTTTTCAATTCATATCTATGTATATTAGTCTCAAATTATAAAATAAAACTTATTACATAATATTATATTATGGAATAAGTTCAAAACCTGGACAAATGTAGAAACACCTGGAATTGCCATGAGATCACCACCCAACACCTTCAATCCAAAGTCTATGTGAGGCTGCAAAAGAAAAACTCATATAAAAAATCTCATGTGCACATAATTTCAATTTTTAAATCTTTATTGGGCATTACCATAAATCCAACCTTTCAAAACTTTATAAGAGGATAGTCTTATACCATAAACTATGTATGTCAGGGAACATCACCACAAAGGCTTTCACATGCCAAAAATTAAATTGCCAACAAAAATTTGGATGACTATGATGAATGCACCATATGTGCAACACCCTAATGGTTTTCAATGATGCATATTTGAACCCAACATATAGTAACATGTAACATCTAATTATTACAAGAGGATGATAACATTTACCCTTTGCATCAAAGAGATGAAAATTTTTGAAAAGCAAGGGAAAATTGAAGTCAAAGGTTTCAGTGTAATTCGAGTTGTTCCAAATATTTGGAGGTCTATTAACTGCACAATCAAATTATATTTGGAACGAAACAAATGTGAGGAGCCGTTGGGTTATGAGAATCAATTTGCTAGTCACATTTCTTCATACTATGAAATACCTAAAGCTATTCAAAGTTCTTTCCTTTTGAGGACTATCATAAATCTATATTTGTTGTAAAACTATGAGTGAATTGTTCCTCTTTTAAGGTTAATCCCCTTGTCACAAATCAAATCCAAGTTTAATATAACATGGGCATGGTGATTATTCAAAGCTTTGCATATGCAATGGAAATCCTTTGATTTCAATACCCAAGATTGCTTATTGTTTACTAAGACCTTATTCTATATAATTTGGGGTTATGATTGTGGGTTACTTCCTTGCTTGATCAAAATTTGATGTGAACACCACTTTTAAAGATCATCATTTGGAGATTAATGTCCAAAATTTGGAAGGATATCCTATAAATTTCACAAAATACAATGTTAACGAGACATTGGGAAAGTTCTAAGCAATAACAACATTTGGCAACTAGGTTAAAACCTGCAAGGTTGTCTTTAATCCAAAAGCTTTGACAACAAAAACAATGTTGGGGTTCCCTGCAAACTTGAAGGAAGTTTCAAGGATCATTTCTTTGTCTTCAGTGTCATAAACTTTCACACCTAGAAAGTATCAAAACCATGAAGGAATTTAACAAATTGTTTTCTTCATAATTTTTTAAGTTAATGATCCACCCCAAAAACCCTTGAAAAAATGTTAACCAAAATAGGATTCCCACACAATTCCATGAAAATTTATTAAATATTTTTTCTAACCCATGAGATTCATATAAGTGTATGGATTTGTACAATGCTAAAACACAAGTGTGGACCACCAAAAACACAATTGTCATAGAAAAAAATTTCAACATTGCCATTGATTTTTTCAATCAAGATTATTTGATTAAATCAAGTTTTGAAAAATATCACCAATGCAAGAATCTTACCCACAAATGTCGGAGGAAATTTTCCCATGGTAAGATATAGAAATTCAATTGAATCAATCCTAAACTTGGGTCCATAATGTTCAATATATGGCAAAACATGATCACAAGCAATCTTGCAAATGGCCTGTTACAAACTTTATGTCACACATATTTATATTTGTAAATCCTTGAAATAATTTTAGGATTTTGTTCAAATGGGTAAATTGAAAGAAATGTGCAATTAAAAACCTTGTCAAGATGGGCCATAAATCTTAAACTTGGCTCCACAATGCTCAATATATGGCAAAACATGTTCACTAAAAATCTTACATATGGCATGCCATAAACTTTATGTCACACATGTTTATACATGTAAATCCTCACAAAAATCCAAGGTTTCCTTCCAATGGGTAAATTGAAAGAAATGTGCAATTAGAGACCTTGTCAAGATGGGGCCATAAATCTTAAACTTGGGTCCCGATGCTCAATATATGGCAAAACATGTTCACGAGAAATCTTGCAGATGGCATGCCATAAACTTTATGTCACACATGTTTATACATGTAAATCCTCAAAAAAATCTAAGGTTTCCTTCCAATGTGTAAATTGAAAGAAATGTGCAATTAGAAACCTTGTCAAGATGGGGCCATAGATCTTTCACAATGTTGTTCACCCAATCAACCTATCAAACATCAAAGATTTGGTTTCAAGCTTTTACAAAACAAACTTGAAAATAGAAGTTTGAAAAATGTGATTAGTACATTTGTATGTATGCAACATAACCAAAAATTGGAAAAAATACTTGCTTGATCATAATCTGGATTTTTCACCCAAAGTGGAATTTCAGGAAGCAATTCTTGCAATGTTTGGTTCTCCAACTCTGATAACGTTCTTATAATGGGATCCTACATTCAAATTCGTCACCAAAAAAACTATTATGAAATCATCTTCGTCTTCCTTTCTCCAATTTTCAAAAGGGCCTGATCTTGAGTTTGAAATATTCAAAACTTTAAATGTTAAATTTGAATTTAAAATCATTTATTTTTGCATAAATAGGAAGGGAGGGAGGCAATATACCTTGACTTCCATAGGTTGCAAGTAAATGAAAAAAAAGAAACCCACAATGAGACCAATACTAACTCCCCATCCAAATCCCAATAAACCAACAATTGTTATGACTACCCCCATCCTCCAAGGCTCTCTTTGCCACAAGCCACTCCACACTTCTATTTTCCTTTAGTTATATGTTAATTTCCAATTACAAGGCCAATGTCATGCACCTTGATCCAAAACCCTTCTACACCATCCAAACACCACCAAATCATACACTTTTTTTGAATGAAAGAAGCTTTGAAAAAAACCATAGGTGGAATGGGTAGATGGAACTCCACACTTTTGAGATCAATTAGAATTTTGGTAAATCAAAGTACAAGGGTGGTTTTCCACAAATGACAACATGAGATTATTCCCAAGTGGGTTTCAAATTCAAGTGATTGGAGTTATCCATTTCATCACATCCACACACAAAATACCACCATTAGTTTGTGATATTCTTTGCCATTTTCTTATTGGATTTTATGATGGGTAGAGTTGGAAAATTCATATGTGCAACTTGGTTATTCTTTTAATTTGTTTAAAACCACTCAATTATTTAAGATTTTTTTAAAGATGGAAAAGGAATATAAAAATGGGAGACTTGGCTAATTCCTTTGAGAAAGCACAAAAATCCAATAAGAAATTATCTTTACAAAAAGAAACTAAAAGACAAACAAGGATTCCCATATTTATTTCATATTCAAGTAATAAAACTTGGGTTATGTGCTATTGTGAAAAATGAATTGAATTTTTGGAAATTGATTTACATTTGAATGGCATTGCATGCAACTTGAATTCAATTCAATTCAATTCAAATACATTGTTCAATAGAATTAGATTCCAATTCAACAAAATTCAATTGCAATTCAGTTGAATTCAACTCAACAATTGGATTAAGATTCAAATTCAATTGAAGAGAATTTTATATAATAAAAATATTGATGGTTTATCATTGTGTTTTTACCATTCATACCTACATACAAGCCTAGGGTCACATCTCTTCTCGTCTATTCATTAAAACAAATAGACATTATAGTACGTGTTTTGTTGGGAGGTAAATTATTCTTGTTACCAAAGCTTTATTTCAATCTCTTGACATAAACATTCCATGAATACAAAGAGATCTTGAATGCATAGTCATGAAATCCATTGTCATTTTCAAATTTTTGGTTTCAAAAATCATGATTTATAGTTGAAGGCATTAGGGTGTTTGGTTTGAGGTTTCATGCAATAAACTTTGGGAAAGAGGAACTAATAAAGATATGTGAATTTGAAAGTTGAAACAAACCATAATCAAATATTTTATGATGATGATGATGGTATTAAAGGATGGTGTTATTATTTTAGTTAAAGGATTAATCAATTGTTCTAAAAGGGATATAGGGAAAAGACATTTCTTTACAATGTGTATTCTATTTCATCATTATGATATTTAATATGGATAAATGAAGATTGGTGTCTAACAACCTTTGTTATAGTTCTTTTTTTATACCACTTAAAATTCATTCATTCATTTTCATATTTATTACATCTTGATGTGTAAGGAAAGAGGAAGAGGAGAGTAAGTAACATTGCAAAGATTCATAAGCAAAAACAATGACAACCAAACAATTATGTTTTTGGTAGTAGTGGTATTCAACAAAGGTGGAATCCTACTTGGCATGTAAAGATTAGTTGAGGACTATTCATGATAATGGTGAAATATTTTTTAATGTGGAATTTCATAAGAAAACTCCATCCATAATCTTCAATTTAGTTTGCAAGTTATTAACATTTCTTATTCCAATGATGAGAATTTCAAGGAATTGGTATATGGGGTTTCTTTTTGTATAGTTACCTTGCACGTTTCGAAATGTAATTGTCTTTCACATTTTAGTTAATGCACTCCCAACTCCTTGAAAGATTCAAATGTGAATCCAAGTAAAAAACAACGGAAGAAGGAGGAGTCGGGGCACGCTCCTTAGCTCACAACACTTTGAGGGGTAGACGGGCGTGTTGGAGCTCTAGGATGGGACTAGGAAGAGTTGACAAGCTTCACTCACTCACACAGGCCTACACAAAACCCACACAAGGTGTTTAGTGCGTAGTTGGAGCATTTTTGGTGCTAGGACAAACCACGGGCAACACAGACACACAAGACTCACCACGGCCTGGACTTGGGGGAAGCCACCACCTTCCCCTTTATATTATACTCTGCACCTCTCCACGGGGCCCACATCCAAATAGCTTTTTGTCTCGGGACTCCCAAGTGGGAGTCCCGAAATCGCCCAAGTTGGGACTCCTGCAACTTTGGAGCCTCATAACTTTATAAGCAGACCTTGGATCGAGATGCAGTCTAAAGCAAAGTTGTAGCCCTTGTCAAGAGCTTTTCAATGGTATGTCGCATGCCATTTGCAAATAAGTAATTTGGGTCGATTCCTGACTTTTTCTGGTCGGGAGTCAAACTAACAGTTTGACTCCTGGCCCTTCTTTTGGCCATAACTTGTGTTTCATATGTCCTAATAAACAATGCGAGACCATTTTAAACATATATGTTCCAAAATATTTCCAATGATATAAATAACGCCACAAGCTATTGAGTTTTGACCCCTGAAATCGCTCTTTAAAGTTTCGGGAGTCCACCGAGACTCCATCTCCCAAAGTGGGAGTTGCCTTGGGAGTGTGAGGGTTCACTCCCTCACACTTTCCTACACTCCTGGGAGTATGTGATGTGACTCCCGGGCTTTCTCTTGGCCCACACCCTTGCAACCCCTTTGCCTTGGTCGTGAGCCCAAAGCTAGGGTTGCGACATTAGTTGTAATGTGTTATTCAAATCAAATTCCATTTGACAAGTGGTTTACCTACCACTACCCTTCATTACTATTGTTTTTTTTTTGTCATCTCTAGGAAGAAGAAGAAAAAGGTTTATTGTTGGTGCACTGGAGAGGTTTGTTGTTGATGAATAGGGAGGGGGTGATGGCATATTAGGTTAAGTTTCAAAGATCTCAAAAATCGTATCCCTTTGCCTAACATTTCTACCAGTTTCATTTGATTCCTAACCTTAAAATCCCACCATTAAAAAATTGTATGTGTCTAAAGGCTAGCTTTTCTGGTGTGTGCATAAATGAAGGAAAAAAATTCAAGAAGACATGGTGATGCAACTTCATAATACATTGCTCTGGATTTGAAGCTAGACATTGGTAGATTAACGTGTTTTCCTTGGGTTTGAGGAAGTTGTTGTTACTATCTACTATTACCACATACATTGTTTTCTTCATCTAGAAAGTCATTTTTGTGATCATCATTTTCACCACAATGACAAAAAGCCATGGGTGTTGCTTTTGCCTTTGGCTACAATGAATTTTTGGTCGATAGCTTCAAAGTATTATGAAGATGTGGTTTCACACGATTTATAGCATCAGGGTAATTAGTAGCTACAAAGAGAATTTCCATGTAATTTGGTTGTTGAATGTCCTCATTTGAATTAGACATTATATAATGATTAGATTTCTTATGTGTCTAGATTGACAATTGTTCTAGAAAATGCACAGTTGTTACTTGTGCAACAAAAGTTGCGCCTTGGGAAGGAGGAGAAACGCAAAGAAAAAACAAAGTAAGAAATCACAAAACATGTGGAGGATGCACGACATGCAAACAACCAGAATTGTAATGTTTGAAATTAGATTGGAAACAATGCCAACTCATTAGTAGTAGATTCTTAAGTGTTTTTTCAATGAACACATAACACCTCTTGGTATGTTGCTATTGTTTTTTTGCAACAAGTGCAAGTAGAAAATAACAATGACCATGGTGGTAGTTAATAAGAATTGTCATTTGAATTAGAAAGAACTTTAGGTCTTTTGATCATTCATTCAACTACCCATTCATATTTGGGTGCCAAAGTTTTATTCAGAAAACCACAAATTGCAATCCTACGACTAATGTGGTCACAATGCTCCACCTATTGCAATATTATAATTGATGTGGGTAGTAGATTTAAAGACTAGGAGCAATTGCAATCACAAATGCTCCACATATTCTAACATTACATGTGTGTTGAATATATAATGAAGCAATGAGGTGTCTTTAGCAGGTTTCTGCCACAAATACCAAGGTCTAGTAGAGTTATGCATTGAAGGAATCCCCCACATGGTGTTGTGACCATCCTTGGTGTGGCACACATGTGTTTGTGACACACCTTGTCAGTTAGACACTTGATTAAATGGTTGAAACAAAAGGTTGGATTTCTATAAATGAAACACTTTGTTGTTGCCATGCTAGTTTGTTTGCTTTGTGCAGTGCAATCTCAATCAAGATCCAACACAAGGACATAAACATTGAAATGTGATGCATGTTGTAGTAGCTAATGACAAGTATTATTATGTTTTGACATATTGGGTGCATGCTATATTGGAAGAAAGAAACAACCCTTCTATTTCTCCAAAATTTTCTTCCACATTTGCCCTTCAAGAGGGAAGGCTTTGTCTTGCATCTAATGTAGAGAGCTTGGTGTACCTTTTTATATGTCGGAGGACTATTGTAATACCAATTTGGGTTCTAATTGAATCTACTAATAAGGATAAAAACATTGTGTGAATGAATCTATGTGAATGAATACTAACAATACTTTAAATTTTGAATACCAAATTGTGAATATTGTTGAGAATTTGATATTTCAAATGTTTGTAGGCCAATGAAAAATCTTAATAGAAAAAAATAACAAAGGGGGGAGGATGGGGGGTGTTTGTTTGGCCCATAATTAGACAATTGCATATATTGCAGTAAGAAATTATCAAAATTTTAGGATATTGCTTATAAATTTTGTCCTTTGTATACTAATTCAACATCTCTCTATTTTTATTTCTCCATGGCATGATCAAGCATCCATATTTGGACACTAGTAGAATGTATTTTGTGAATTATGGCAATTTTATTGTATGTTTTCTTGTAGTTTGAATTTTGATCAACTTCATGATCATTATTGTCGTGATATTTAATCAACATTCTCATTAAAAAGTTGTGGAGATTGTAGGAAGAGTTATGCACTTTTTAGGAGGAATTAACACCTTGTTGATTTTGTAGTCATAAGCCAAAAAATAGATCCTCCTCCCAAGTTCTTTGAATAATCTTTAGTGTTTGGAAGGGGTTAGGCACAATAGTTTTTCTCCTTCATTTCACAACTTTGTAAGCAAACATTGCTCCAATTGTAGTCCTCTTATGCATCATTGCATGGCCTAACAACCATGAATTCAACTCTATTTTGCTCTCTTTATAAACCAAACAAAGGAGGAATAGTCTCAAACTATTGTTGTAAGGGGTTTTGTTTGTTTTGAAGAAGGTTTTTCAATTGCACATTATTTTCCTTTCAAAGAAATGGAAGACTAAGTGTAAACATGATTGTGTAGCAAACTACAAAGGTTATCAACCTTTAGTTGGATAATGTAAAAAATCCTAGTGCATTCTTCAATCTCCAAATCCATACTTTGAGACTCATTGATAAATTCTCATCTTAAAGCATCCATGACACACCCCTAAGCTCTTTGATAGATTCAACTTTGAGTTTAAGGTGAAAACAACGGAAGGATTGGGAGTTGAGGTAGGCTCCTTAGTTCATAACATTTCAAGGGGTAGAAGGGTGTGTTGCAGCTCTAGGATGGGGATTAGGACGAGTGACAAGCGAATCAATTATTCACATGGACTTGCACAAACCAAACAACAAGTTAATTAGTGCATAGTTGAAACATTTTTGGTGCACGGATGTGCCACGGGCAAACACAACCTCACAAGTTTCACCACGGCCCGAACTTGGAGGAAGTCACCACTTTCCCCCCTTATAGTATTTTCTATGCTTGGCCACGGGCCTTGCACCCAAATGTCATTTTGTCCCCAGACTCCCAAATTGCGACTCTAGAAATTTTCAAAATGGGGATTCCCGCAACTTTGGAGGCCCATAACTTTTTGTGCAAACCTCATATTGAGGTGATTTCTAAAGCAAAGTTGTAGCCCTTGTCAAGAGCTTTTTAACAATTTCTAGTTGAACTCAAGTAAATTAGGGCGATTTTTGAATTTTAGTGGTCGGGAGTCAAATTGGTAGTTTGACACCCAACCCTTTTTTAAACCATAACTTATGTTTTATGTGTCCCAATGAATTATGTGAGTTCATTTTAGACATCTACGTTCCAAGAGCTTTCCAAGAATATAAGGAAGTGTTTAATCCAATGAGTTTTGATCCCTATAATTTCCCTTTGAAGATTTAGGAATCCATTGAGACTCGAATTCCCAAAGTGAAAGCTCATTTACAAATGTGGAGGTTCATTCCCTCACACTCTCCTACACTCCCATGAGCATGAAACATGACTCTCGGGCTTCAATTTTTGACCACACCTTTGTAAACCTTTGCCTTGGTCGTGAACCCAAAATTAACGTTGCGACAATCCCTAACACTACTTACAAAGGCATTTTTCACATCCAAGTTTAGTTATTTACTTTTCTATAGCCCCACCCATAAAACTAAAATTGGGATTACAAATATGTTGGAACTACTAATAACAAACCACTTGGACCATATATGTTACGGGCTATGAGCTACTATCAAACATCTTTCATGTTGGTGGCAATTGTCCTCCAAATGGCAGGGCAAATACCCATCCTATTGCATCAATGTGTGCACCTTCAATTGTAGGTTAATGACCAAATTTATCAAATGTGTTTTTTTTTCTAGAATGAACAATCCACTACATGCATGGAGAAAATAAAATGTTGATCAATAGTTTGCACCTTGCCTTTGTTGTTTCCAACAAAACATGACCACCATGTGGTATCATTTACTTAAAACTCTTCTACCATCATTGGTTTGTGGTCAATATCTATAATTGGAAGCAACTTAGACATAAAAATGCACTCACCTTAAATTCTATTGAATGTTTTCAGTCTTGACAAGCTTGATCTCCATTTTGGTATATATACATTGTGTTGGGATCACTTGTGCAAGCTAGTTGAGGACCCAACCTAGTGAGCACTCCAAGGACCTTACAAGCAATTGAGGATTTCAAAAACCTTGTTATTATTATTTTTATTTGCTCACATGTACTTGTGACAAGTATACATATGGTTATTCAAACTATAAGGGATTTTATATAGGATCTTTTGCAATTTAGAAGACATACTTCTATTGAAACAAGATGAAAGCTTGTTGACCAACATGAAAAGTGGACAAAGAAATTGAACCTTTGGCTAATAGTGTTCCATGCATTTCCCTCTCTTAGTCATCTACAGTGGGTATGGATACATAATCCTCAACCCATGAAGTTGGTAAGCATTCAAGAGAATAGTTAAACCAAAAAATCCAAATAGTATTATTACTTAAGCACATGACTTTTTCTATAAACACAAGCTTGAAAATTTGTGGATATTCAAAAGCAAGCAACATGCACATGTGGAACAACAATATTGTGACTTTGAAGATGACTACAACACAACAAACAATGTTAGTTGGAAGTAGTTCATGATAAGGAGGTTCACAAGCCATCAAACAAGTTGCCACTGATGTTCCAATTATCTACTATATATGTGAAAAAGTTTGTTTACTTAATGGCAATTCATGCCAAGAATATAAACAATTTATTTTTAACTATGTCATACAAATTTGCTCTTGATGTGAAATAACCAATTTTTTGCTTTGAACCAAGGGCACCCTAGTGCTAATACCAAAAACAAAATGCATAATGCACATTAAAAGAATGTGAAATTTTGGATTGTAGAACTTGGAAAAATCAAAATCCGTGACAAAATTTTCATAATTTTTTTGAACTTTTCATGCCATGAATTGAGAATAATTTGCTACACCAATAGATCGAATTTGTATTTCTAGAGTTTGGAACACATGCAACATTACACCGATTTGTACATATATTAAACGACTAGTTAGAAATTGGGTGTTTGGGGGATCTTTCTAGCTACTAAGCTGATAGGTCCCACAATTCATGTAGATCCTCTTGAAGGTGTGCTTCACTTGGAGTAGCCTAACGCACATTGATTGTGACCAATAGTTCAAATTTATCAAATTGGTTGTTAGCAATGAAAATATATATATTACAAACTTCAATGAAATGTGGGTAAATGCTTTTACAAACTAATGTGGATAGAACACATGGTTGATAAAAATAGTTAAAAGTGGGCTTAATTGTTAGTAATGTACCAAGAAGTAATGGATCCAAAAATTTGTAGGTGTGTCTAGTTTTTGCCCACCAAAAATTCGAACTATCTTGATGCATGGCCGACAAACATTTCGCATCAATCCATTCATCCATAGTCTTTAGAAAAAAACTTATTTAAAAAAGTAAAAACCCCTTTTGGATGTTCAAATCTCTGAAATTTGATAGCAACCAACACCTAACCACAACATGTCAAATGAGCATTCATGACATAATAGCACACACATAGATGTGGACAAAATGCCTTCTTAGGTATTTATTTGAAAGAAACTAAAGAGCTTGTGCACATATCCCTTAAAGGCACTTTTGTCGATGAAATATCTTGTCTAGTAATAATGTGGTCTATCTGCATACTTACATCACAACATATGATTCCCCCATTTTGAGTGAAGCCCATCAAAAGCAGAAAAACAACATCAATGGAAGGAGAACATCAAGTTGGAAGAACATTAGAAGAAATTGTCTTTTGTAACCAAGAAATCAATGATTAAATGTCTTAAACTACTAGTAATTGAGTACAATAATAGGATATTACTTCAAATCCTATGTGTAAAAAGTTGTAATCATATATTAATAGTGCATTTGACTAGTAGATAATGATGTGGTAATAGGAAGGATGATGTTTTTTTTCATTACAAATTTTCATCCATATGGTATCCATGATTGATGACAAAATGATGTGGATGTTTAAAATATCATATGAAAATGTGATTAGGATAAAATTATTTCAAATATAACTAAATAATGACTACAAATGACATGAACAAAATGACTATTAGTATAAGATCACACATAATGAATTACAACATGTAAGGAACTGATTTCATTAATATTATACATATAAGTAATATTTTAAAAATAATTATATATTTCCTTGAATATATTTTATATATGATGCATTTCAAAATATTTTATATGAGTATATTAATTATTTACACATTAAAATAAAATTTATTAATAAAAAGGATATAATAATTTAAAAATAAAAATGTATGATGTGGTAAATATTTAATTTATTTTTAATTTATTTTTAATCATCAATTTAAGTAAAAATTTATATACTATATTATATAAATAAATATTACATAACTATATGAATATAACGAATAAATCGAATAAAATTTATAATTTACGAAATTTATTCAATATATAATATTGATTAGTATTTTTAATTATAATTAAAATATTTAAATTATAATTATAAATCAATTTAATATGACTAATATACAATATATTATATATAGAAATGTAGATATTATAATTGATTTATAATCCATTTATAAATATTTTATGTGGATAAAGTTTATGGACTCATATGTCTAAATTAAAAGTTATTAATAAAAATATTATATATTGGAAGAATTTTTTTATAATATAAATTGACAAATCAAATGAAGGTTGAAGATATGAAAGATATATTTTATTTATTCTTGAACTACCCACAAAGGTTTTTTCATTTACAAATCATGCATTTGAGTTTTTTTTTCCAAAGAATGGTCATTGAAATATTATTCAATCACAAAATTCAATTCTTTTCTTTTGAAATAATTCACATTTTTACACACACACATAAAATAATTTGTGTACATTATTGAAAGAAATTTATGAATAAATATTTCATTTTTTCATTTGGACAATTAATCAATAAGATATGAATCATCAAATTTGAGGTTGTGTAATGTTTAAATGAAGTATGGTCTAAATAAAACAGACAGTAGATTATTGTTTATACAACAAGTGGAGTGGCTTTGTGGTAAAGGAATTCAATTCCATCCTTGGGGTCCAAGGATCAAAGTTCACAAATGACACTATTATGGTCAACAATGGCATATTGATCAAATATTCCATACCTAACCAAACTACCTAAGTTAGGTGCCTACGTGGGTAGATTAGGTGGTCTGTTTAACCACTTAAATTAGTTTATAACCTAAGTTAAGTGGTGATATGTGTCACCAATTGATAGGATGAAACATAATGAAATTAGAATATATTCTATTGTTTACATTATAATGATATTAATTATTAAAATTTGTAATAATAAAAAACTTCAATAATAAAGGAAAACAAAAAGGTACATAAATCCAATGCACAAATCTGATTAGGTTCATTTGGTGAATGAACTTATCCATTTGTTTTAACCATGTTTTGACATATATATACGTGAAGTCATCACCCATGATCCACATCAGATGGTTTGTCAAATATTCGTTGCTCTATGCACATCCAAGAAAAAACACTATGGTGATTCAGTTTCTTGTTGCACCACACACAAAATTCAGCATTGATTTTGCACACAATTATAAGCACCAATTTAATAGTCAATTTTTCCTTATACAATTGACAAAATATTACACACAACACAAACAAAATATGTTATACAATAACATTACAAACCTAGTTTTGAACATATTCCACAAAAAATCAACAAACTCAAATACATTGTAGTCGTTGAGACAAACATCATCCTACACATCAATACCAACAACAAAAAATAAAAATTCTTATATATATATATGAGATTGCATAT
>Ga0209208_10001782_pt1 | contig 30705 bp, 22 predicted proteins | sample S1TSphfallax_3_FD_187694 | JGI IMG/M metagenome (GOLD analysis project Ga0209208, IMG submission 187694) | Host-associated microbial communities from peat moss isolated from Minnesota, USA - S1T2_Fd - Sphagnum fallax MG (SPAdes) (version 2) | ecosystem: Host-associated > Plants > Peat moss >...
CATTCCCATGCATTTCCCCATGACATGAAAAGATAGATGCATTTCCTTGCGTGATATGAAGAGACAAATTTGAACTCAAGTGTTAATGTGAAGAATCATTGATTGGTTGAAAAATTAAAATTGTAAATTTTAATTAACTTTCAATGGTAAAAATCATTTAAAATTCAATGAATTTTATTTCATTGATTGAGAATTTGCAAAATAATCACCATTCACACACCTTGGTGAGGGTTTTTTAGTGGCACCAAAGGTGGCAACAAGGGGCCCCACCATTTGGGAGGGTTAAAAGCATGATAACAAACAAACAAAACAAAACAAACATCTATCTCAATATGAAATCTTTGAATTACTTCCAAATATTGAAATGTTTCAATTTAAAAAATGGAAAAATAAGCACAATGTTGTGAATGATTTAATATTCAGCCTTTATTTTAATAATTCTTTTATTACAAAAATCATAACTTCAACTGGAAGTCAAAACATCTCCACCATATCACCAAGAAAAGGACAATCCAAACCAAGGATGAATAATTTTGGATGATGGTTGTCAACAACTAACCCATTTAGGGTTCAATCCTTTCTCAAATCCTTTGCAATGTTATGTGGTTGATTTTTTTGAAAGCCAATAATTCAACCCTATCATGTGAATTGAATTGGAGGTGTGGGTTGGGAGTTCTTAAATCTATATAATTATGCAAGTTAAGAAAAACAAGTCAATACAAAGACCTTGGATTGGTGGTTTGTGAGTAGAAAGTAATTGTATGAAATATTTTTTCTAGGATTTTGCAAGGTGTATGGTCAATAATGTATTTCAAGGGTACATAACATTGAGTAGAAATTCCTTGTTCTTCATGTTATAGTTCAATGTTATATGATTTTATTTACTTGGGCTCCATGTTGCCACACAATACTAGTAACAATGAAATGACCAAAAAAAAAAAAAAAGTGATTTACATTTGAAAATTTTGTTATTTGCAGACATATATAGGATTCAAATTGTACAAAAGATCGCCCAATTATCATCCAAGGAGAGATTTAATTAACTATCCCTATTTTTAATTCATTGAAATTTTGGAAGCAATTAAGGTGGATAAAGATTAAATCAGCTAATCAAGGGGGGATTAAATCCTTGAATTAAGTATCTAAGGGAGAAGTTTTTATTGGAAATTAGCTTAATATCAAAGAAAGAGAAAAACATGTTAATTTCTTGCAATAATCTCAACATATTCAAATGAAATAGCACATATTTACATTTCTATGAAATTACATGTAAACATGTGTATGAAATTGGGAAGACAAAAAAATTCATTAAAAAAAACAAAAGGACACCAAGATTCCAAAAAGACATTGAAAAAAAATAAAGAGATTCGTTTTTCCTTTGATATCTTAAGATTCATAATAACATTTTGAAACATTACAACTTCACAACTTGACCATTTCATTAAAAAAAACACACCCAATTGGATTTTTTTTATAATCTCAATGGTGTTGGCATTGGATAATGCCAAAGGGAAAAATTTGATTGGTTGAGATTGAATTATCATGGTTTTTTTTGTTGTTGTGTTTGGTTCACTTTATTGACATGTGCAAACAATTGAAAGGGGAGTGGTTTGGCCTATGACATGTAAGACCTTAAACCTGGTTCTTTTCCTAATTAGTAAATCACTAATGGAAGGGTTAATTAATTTCTATTTTTAAATAAAGGGACATTCAAATTAGGAACCTCTCCATCAATGGACACATGAGTTTTCACTTCTATTTTGAAAGGGACATAAATTGTGCCAACTTAAGTTATACTACGGAGGAGGTGACTTCAAAAGCACTACAAGAAATAATTTGAAAAAAGGACTCTTTACTATATAAGTTTGAAAAAATTGTACAAAATATTCTCCCAAATGTACCCCACTCACCTACCATGAAAAGGATGGGTACACCAATAGGAGTTCTATAGTTTTCTATAGGTTAAGAAATTTGTTTTCTATACTTTTGTTTTTCAATAGTTGCAAATCCCCTCATTTTGCTTAGCCTAATTGTTTCCGATAGTTTTGTTTTTTCTATAGTTGCTAATCCCCTCTTTGTACCTAACCTAATTGTTTTCTTTAGTTTTGTTTCTCTATAGTTGCAAATCCCCTCATTTTACCTAACCTAATTGTTTTCCATAGATTTGTTTTTTTTCCAAGAGTTGCAAATCCCCTCATTCTACTTAGCCTAATTGTATTCCAAAGTTTTGTTTTTCTATAGTTGCAAATCCCCTCTTGTACCCAACCTAATTGTTTTCTATAGATTTGTTTTTCAAGAGTTGCAAATCCCTTCATTTTACTTAGCCTAATTGTTTTCTATAGTTTTGTTTTTCTATAGTTGCAAATCCCCTCTTGTACCCAACCTAATTGTTTTCTATAGTTTTGATTTTCTTTAGTTGCAACATCCCCTCATTGTGCCTAGCCTAATTTTGTTTTCTATATTATTTCTCCCTTTGCATTTTGCCTTTTGAAAAACCTTGTAATGGACAAGAGAGATGGTGTATAGTGTATATAGTGTTGTGGGTTGAGGAAGGTGATAACAATCCTTGTTGTGTTTGGGAACAATATTGTTGTGAATTTGCAAGCTTAGTTTGATCATGGTGATGGTTGGTTTTTGGTGACCATGTACACCTTGTGCTGCTGCTTCATGTTGTGATGATCTTTTGCATTGGGTTGGGAAGCTTTGGAAGGTTTTGGAAGGTTTTGGAAGCTTTGGGAAGCTTTCTAGATCAGCTTGTGTATTATTGTGTTTTGGTCACCTTCTTTGCTTTGCTCTTTGTTTTCTTCATTGGGTGTTTGGCAAAACAATCATGCCGAGTATGGATGTGGTTGCTTCAGGGGAAGCTCTCACTGGAGCTCGAAGTGGACCAGTTTGGTTGCCAGATATCTTCACCAAGAATGAGGTTACGGGGAAGTGTAACTGTGGTCGCACATGGAGTGATCATGTGTTTTGCATCACTTGCAGAAGGAGTTGTCTTTTCCGACGTGATTTCGTCGGCGAGGGAAGTGCTCATTTTCAGCACAGCTTCCTGGAGATAAGTGAAGCCGGCCAGCACCGACCTGTGATCAAAGTCCAATGCATGGAACGTCTGCAGGTGGACGTTTCCGGGATCCAATCTTCATACTCTGATGGGGAGTATACCGCCAGCTTCTTCCAGCCGAACATCTTTCTCTACCGTGAAGCAGATCCCGCAACAGAAATTGTCTCCTCCAAGAAAGCAGAAGCAGCAGCAGCAGCTATAAGCAGATCATCCGAAAACAGGCAGCAAGTAGTTGGTGATCAGCTCGGTACATTAGCTGCAGCACTAGTTACAGCCGCAGGGAGGCACAGATCATCAGGTCTCATGAGAAGTTCGATGCGTAATCATCAGCCCTTCCTCTATTGCAGAAAGTGCGACAAAGTCGTGTACAGCGATGGAGGCAGAGTGATGTTTTGCTCCCTTCAGTGCAAAATGGAAACTGCACGGGATGATCCGACTGTGACCTTAATGGGTCGTCCTCCATTCCCGTATACAGCATCTGAAACAAACCAGCTTAATGATTCCATGCGTATCTTACATATCAATGCTTTGTGGTCAGCAGTGCAAGAGGCAATCGGACAGCTCCGGTAAATGAGGGATGATGAAACTGCAAGCAGCTCTCTCTCTCTTCAAGAGATCCACCCAACACTTGCAAAATCTTCATGCTTCATATCACAGGTACCCAAGCTCCTAAACAGCGTTCTGGCAGCTAACTTCGAAGAGTTTCTGCTCAATTCTGCGACAATTTTATGATTTTTTTTTTTTGCAATCTTTCATGCTTCTCAAAATGCAATGTGCTGCAGATTGGTTGGTAGTCATAGTTGCAAGCAGAATTTTTTTTGGTGCAAATTTTCTCTTTCTCTCTCTCTCTCAGAGCAAGCATCAGTGGCCATGAAGAAGATTAGGTCTACGCTAAACCTTGGTACAAGTACGTACACTGATCTACAATATACATATACCTATACTTATCATCTACGTATAGGTGTAGTATAGTATCAACTGGCAGTTGTTTTGGACCACTCTACAATTGTTTTGGAGCTTGCTTGTACAAATTATGTTTGGAATGCTTTTTTTGACTAAATTTGCTGCCATGTTGTTTGTGCCTGCTTCTTTTCCGGTATGTATGTATGCCATAGTATACCTTAGCTTAGCAGCTTCCACACTAATTTATATTATTCTCAGAAATGTGCCAACCCGAACCCTGAAGATGTGCCAATTATCAATAGCAGATATGTGAAAGGTTATCTTTTGTCTGTGGTCACCTTCTTGCTTGATTATTTGATGTGAGCTTTCTTTACATAAAGGTTGTAATCAAGCTAATCACGAGAATGTACAGAAACCATGAAGTATGCAGAAATACCCATCAAGAGAGCAAACCTCTACAAAAAGGCTTGTACCCAACGTTTATTGGCAATGCACACAACTCCCAAGAAAAAGGAACTAGAGACATCGACACTAGTCAAGTGTCAATGGACAAATGTCACCTAATCTGGACCTGATGTCATGAACCTGGCAAAGGAAACCATTGCAACCTACATATAAACTTTCCCCAGAGCTTCCTCACTAGAACTTCTGGTTCTGGAGCTGCTAAAACAGTCTTATATTTCCTAGCTGTTTACAGAAACACAATCTGGTGTGGCATGTTATGTTCCATGGTTGGTTCCAGAGGAATGAATGGCAGCAACTCCTCTGCAACAATTTCAGAACCATCTGAGACACAACAGTATATGACAATCTGTACAAAGGCAAGCATTGATTGTCTGGACAAGTTTTAGAAGTAATGAAGAGATGACTTTGGTACACAAGTCATACCAGAGATTGAAATGGACTCCAAGCTTGTCAGCTAAAGCACTGCTGAAGATCATAAGCGCTGGAATATTCCACGTGCAACCAATTCCCCTGCAAAGTCTACAAAGTATTTCTGTGCATAAGCACAGGTGGAAAGGCATTGAATTTTTTGAGACATTGGTGCATTGTCTTATACAGGTCAAGTTCAAATTTCTGCATCCTGCAACTATGCTGTTAAAACTCATCAGACATAAGGATCTCTCTTCAGATGAGACGTTGAGATGTGAACTCTGTGCATATGATAAGAACCATTCTGCAGCTGAAATGCTGTCATAATCCTTTGCTAAACAAGCTGTGCAAATAACAGAACAATACTAAAAGATGCAGAAAACAGAACAGAAGTGGACAATCAATAGGAGACTTAACAAACGCAAGTCAAGTATCAAACAGGTAGTATCACATCACAGTGCGCTGGATCTGCTCATGACAGACCACACTACTCTATCCTCCACCAAATAGCCATTGTGCATTCACCATCAGCATTGTCTTTCTAATTGCTTTTCAGTGAAGAAGTTCATACCTCTGTTGCTCTTGATCAACTACCTCAAAATCTTAGACTGCATCACCCTTTCTTTACATGGTGCAGGATGTAGATGCACTGGACTCTCCTACTCCAGATGAAATACAGGAGACAGGCAGAGAGATCTGACCTAAATTGAACTCTGGAGGGACAGAAGACATGCAGCCAAATCACTGCAAGATGACTGACAATGCAGTACAAGCTGGCTCCCAGCACAAATTCCTTGATACCACAGAACATCCACCATGCCACAGCTCCATGGTCAATCCACTGCTCCATTATGTCTCTTTGTCTCTAAAGTCTTTGACCTTACACTTTGTTCTTGTACTAGGAAACCTTGCTAATAATCTATAAGTACAAAAATATCCTTCACATTCTTACATCACACATCAAATGCATGTGATCTTAGGGACTACCAGAAGGGAAAATGCCTGACATTATGTGAAGTTACTATATGTACGACCATTATAATACCTGACCCCTGAGCACTTTTGACAGCTCAAAATGAAAATTGAGGAAAAACACTTGCTTTCAATTCTGCATGCAACAAAGTTCTCCTGGATTCTGAGAAGCTGCATATCTTCATAAGGATGCTGAGAAGCTAGTGTGGTCATAACTACAATGGTCATGAGGGAAAGAAAATTACTCATCATTACATTTAGCATCACTTGCATACAAATTTATCTTCCAAATCATATGATATCTAGTGATGACACAAAGCAACAGAATTCACATGCAATCACTATGTTGTACAGTGGTTCTCAAACTGATTTCAGCGCTTGAAAGCTTTTAATAACATGGGAATTTGGATACCAAGAAGGTCCATTAAGCTATAATTCTCAGATAAGGGGATTCTGCACTCAACAGAAACTCCAGAGAATGTGACCACAATAGAGTACCAGGCACATGCATAAAAAAAATTGTATTGTAATCTGAGTGCATGTCCACTTGTTTTATGAAGTCTGTATTTCCGGAGCTTGCACATAGTTTAACATACCCTACATCACAAGCTTTCAGAAGGAGAGTGTGAGGGTAGGTAAACCACTATGGTGCTGCTGTACCTAGAAACCTTGATCCTAGAACAAGGACAATCATTGTAAACTGGATATATGGCAGACTAGAATCATACAACCAATTGAAGATGGGTAGAAAGACAAAATATGAAACTAAAATGGGGTGCATGAAGTGGAGCAAGGGCATGGCTTTAGGTCCTGATTTCATAGCAAGCTGCACGAGTCAGTGCCCGAAAGCCTTTGAAAGACCGATAGTCAACATGCTCAATATCCACTTTGTCATTTCGGAATCCTGAAAGAGCAACACCCATGATCTTGAAACCCACCAGCAAAGTTGGGTACTCATGAAGCCGGTCCAGTCCTTTTGCAAGGTGTAATTTTCCAGTCAGGCAGGGAGCCTTGTCCTTAGGAATACGGCCAATATTCCAAGTCGAGATCTGCAGACAGGCAAGAAACATCAAGGTATAACATAAGTGCACCACAAAATAAACTGAACTGAAGGAGTAAACATCAAATTAGGGGTCTAAAATTGTGGCACTGTAAATGGGCACCTGTTGATCCTTCAAACATGTGTAGCATTTTGAGTAACTGAGATTTGGAATCCACATTCACTAAAACATTTTCAGGAATGGATCCACAATATTTCCAGCAGTTGGTGTCCAAACACCATTGGATGTGGCACATACTCACTACAGAGACTCAACAGAAACACATCCCAGACATACAGAGGAGGAAGAGAAGGAGCTTGCTATGGACAAAGCAATATTGACCTATCAGAGGCAGTCAATCACTGGAGAAATAAGAAAAAGGAGACTTGTGGATCAGGCAATAAGTACCTTTGTATTGTGATTATGTGTTACTGTACCATGGTTGGCACTCAAATCTGAAGAGGCTACTGCAGGAGGCAAAGGCAGCTGGACTACGATAGAGTCCACAGGCTTGCCTGGGTCAGCACGAATTCCCACCATCACATTGACAGTGACCACTCCTTCCCCTGAGCTTAATTGGGGTTTTACATAAATGGGCGTGTTCTTCAAATTCTTCACCCTGTAGCAGTCAAGTGGACAGTACTCTATTAACAGCATGCCCATTACAGTCAAGAATGCCAAAGGGAGCAGCATCAATTCAGATTTTCCTTGTTCCCAGAGTAGTAAAGGTTTCTTTGAATCTGAAGTTAGGAGCACTAACAAGCATGAGCTCCTGAAAACATAGAGATAAACCTGTAGCTCATGAGCTTGAAGGAACCATCTGGGGGCACAAATGACAGCTTTTGATTTGCCTCCCATGACTTGTAGCGAACACATGGATGAAAGCTCACATCGTTCAATATCGAGGGGTTTGTGAATGTCACTGTTACATCTGGCATGCCCGAGAGTCGTGACGTAGCTCGCACCTCCCCATAAACTTCACATCTTGCAAGAAACCCATCCCTGCAACCCATATCCAGGAAAGAGTTTCATCCTCATGGTTGCCTGCCCTGTTAGCAATCAAAAACCTGCAGAACTTGCCCCATAAATAGTAGTAGGATTGGACTATCAATTAAGAGCCAATGCAACATCAAAATCTCCAATTGAAGGAAGTAGAACAGCAATGTGATGTGAATACCGATTGACAGTGGCATCCATCTCCTCCATCAGATCGAAGTAAATCTCATTGTTGGCATGCTTTATGCCACTTGCACGCCAGCGTACATTTGAAGAGGTGGCCGATGGCAGGATCCTTCCCATGTTTGATGCTCCACCAGTCACGACACTAATAACCCGACTCACCAGATTTGGTGGCACTATGATCTCCTTCAGAATATTTGGCTCTGTCGTCATTGGAAAGCCACTGTCCATCATCTCGTCCAGTAGCTGTTACTATTCAGTGCCATCCTGTCAGGTTTTGTAGAGTTCCCCGGACAATACTATAACACCTATTCAAAACCTCAGTGATAGTGAAGTAACAGCTCGAGTCAATGACATAAAGTCTTTGCCAGAGAGATCATTCTATACAACAGTGCTGTTAACTTAATTGCCTCTCCCTTTGTCCAAGCAATCAACATGGATCCTGTCAAAATCTTCAAAAGGAAGGGTGAAGAGACAAATTGCTACCTGATAGACAATGACAAAGTTATCTTTGATCAAGTCATCATTGAGGCCTCCAAGGTAATCTGAGAGGACATCTGCAACCCTGCCAAGAAACTTCCGCATCAGCGGGTCCCACATTAGACATCCCTGTTGGAAGATCTAATGTTTACTAGTGCAATAACAGATCCACAGCTGTAAATTCAAGAAAGTGATCCTCAAATCAAAACCATTGCACATACAAAGCACAGTAGTCTACATGAGCAGAATCAGCCAAGAAGACAGGGAGACATATCCTCTAAACACACCTCTACATGTTAGGTCTGGATCACTGTCACCCAACTAATCCACTGGAAGAAGCAAGAAAAGAATAAAAGAGAGGCTGAAGCTGTGAACTGCCTTGTGATAAGGAGCACTGTACTTCCATCCCACTTAATCACAAGGCAGATAAGCCTGGAAAAAAGAATGTAAACATGAGGGCAGCAATAGCATAGAATAAAAATTCACTAAGCTTACCTCAATCCCAAGCAAGGGAGACATCTCGGATCGAGCACAAGCCAGGAAGGTAATACCCTCCCGTACAATATGCAAAAGGTAGTAAGCAGGTGCTGCTATCACTGATGGCACGTGTCCTTTTGCCTGCACCTTCTCCATTAACTTCAATACCATACTGGGAGAAAAGATGCACCATCTTAGGGGCAATTGTTCTCATAACACACCACAATGGAAGTAGCTTACAAAAATCCTTCAGAATTTCAAATTGCGAGATGGCCTGCTACTGAGACTCATGAATTCAGATCTGAAGACATACCAGTGAACAGGATAAAGAGTAGATCCAACCCTAAAAGAGAAAGGAAAACAGACTGAGGAGACTATTGAACTACAGTGACAGACTCTGACAATATTTGTGATTAAACAACACATAAAATGTAACAAATTGATGCAACCCAATATGTTCAAAAGAAACCAGTGGGTTGCATTTGAGTTCCTTAATAATCTCAGAACAACAATAGATCCATGAACTTGCAGACGAATCTCTGCAACAACAATTTGGAAGTAACATGACAATGGGTGCAGTCATGACCTTACTGAGAGTAAATTCACAAAGTGTCAGACCATCACCTTCATCATAAATAGCAGTGACAAGCTGTCATGACTACTCATCAGTTCCTGATAGTGGGTCTAGATACATAGATAGCAATCTGCCCAAATCTTTGTGCAAAAAATTACACCCAAAATTTGCATCCTGAGTTTCTGTCACATTCCTGGAAGCAACTGGAAGGACTCAATCATGATGTGTGGCTAGCTAGCACTCAAGAGAGGCATAGCTCAACAACACTTGAAAAGGTCGTATCTATGCGATTGCAGGGAAAACTCCACAACAACACTACTTTGAGGTAAGATAACAAGAACAAGTGCAGCGACAAAGCTGTCACAACTCTGCCACCACAGACTTCATCAGATCCTGACAGTGCAGATCTAGATAAGGATATACCAATCTTCCAAAATTTTGGGCAAACCACAAAAACAAACATCTGCATCCTGAGCTTCTGTCGCATCTCCAGAAGTAACAGGAACACTCTCATTCATGATGTTGGCTAGCAATCAATAGGCACAGCTGATGAGAATAGTCAATTCAAGCATCCTTGTCCAAGCTGCAACAAGCTTGCCTGTGTAGGTAAGAAGCTTCATGTCATTTTAGCTTGTGCCTGCACAAGCAAGCATCTAAACCTAAGGTTTTTTCCACAGAGAATCCTGCAGACAAAGAATAATGGGTGGAGGCCTCCTGTGCCTACGTCAAAGAAAGAAGGGATTTGATTACACCTAGCCACTTAACCCTAGCCTGCATTTCAAGAGCAACGATGATGCAATGACAGGAAGAAGTCCATGATCAAGATCACACAGAGGATGATGGGTCCCTGAGTAGAAAGAAGAAACCCGGGTCAATCCAGCACCCATTTGAGGTCCCTCAGTGATGCTGCTGAAACAGATGAACATTGAGCAAGAAGATGGAATGCACTGATCAACTCTAAAACCCTTCGAGGAGTCTTCCCAAAGATATTGAGAGAGAGAGAGAGAGAAGCAAAGCAGGAGGAGCTCTTTCTTACGTACTCCGGAGTGCAGTTGTTTCCAGAACCATGAACAGATGGAGCGATCCACCTGCTGTCCCATCCATTGTTTCTCTAGCATCACCTCCCTGCCAATAACATCTCTCACACATGCATCTATCTATCAATCAATCCATCCCCTTTCCTTATTATTAGTCTTGACAAATGGAGGCACAAACTCGGAAGCACGAGAGGAAAGCTCATACTGCGAAACCACCAAGAGAAAGGCGACGAGAGGGTTTTGTGTAGACAACATACATACCCGTGTTCTGACAGAAGAAAAACGCAGTGCAACATGATGATGATGGATGGATTACTGCTGCTGCAATTCCCCTACACACACTCTCCTGCAGCGGCTGATCCTCTCTCCTTAAATCTGCCTGCTTCTAAGCCCCAGCGATCAAGCAAGCAAGCAGCGGGCGATGATGATCCTATCCCCTGAAATCCGAAAGCCTCTTGGCTTTTAGGGCGAAGAGGAGGAAACGGAGGAGGGAGGTTGACGTGCATGCATTGCTGCTGGTGATCGATTACGCAAAGTGCCGGTTGCGAATGAGCTCCAACGATTCAGTGGCGACTGGTTTGTTGTCGTCGTCGAGATATCATGTCGGAATTGGATTGCGGATACAACAATCCTCTTCTTCGTCACAACAGAAGAGGAGATTTGGTGGTCTCTTCTTTTTCCGTGCAGCAAACATGACGCGAGCTCTGGCTGCACTCTGCATACCTTACACTACTCATTTCAACGGTACGCAGTTTTTTTCTCTATCTGTCTCTCTGTGTGAGTGTGTCTCGCTTGAACTCTTTAGGTACTTGCGTCTTCATCGCGTCCTGTGTATCAAAGAAAACTTGGAAGCGCATCTTGATGCATGATTTTGCTTGTCCGCTTTGCAAAATATGTAAGGTTTGTTTTTGTTCAGATTTGGTGATGCATCCTTGTGTTGCATGAGGTTTTTGTGCTTCGGATTTGTTAACAAAACTCCGTCTTCATCACTAGTAAGGAGTGCTTCACCTGGTGCAGATTTTCGAAAGAGGTCAGTGAAGACAAGGGATCATCATTGGAGCAGTAGTGGTAGGAGCTGCTTCAGCACTCTTGTTGTTACCCGTTGTACTACAGAAGATGCAAGCCTTCACCTTGATGTCAATGAAAATTTGAGGTAAGAGAAGAAGAAACCAACACATATGCCTGAATTTTTTTTTCCAAGCTTCAATTGCAGTTGGAAATTGTCACACTATGATTTTTGCTCAAAGCACACCGGTGCTGGATCTTCCTACTTGTTTCAAGCATATTATAACTTATGTCTGTTTGAATCTTCAAGAAAGCAGTCTGTGTGCAATGCTCATGGTAAGAGCATGAGACTGCCTCTTAGAGCACACAATCCAACTCTGTTTCTTTCTTCATCATTCTTCTTATAGTTTTTCTGCTACGGTAATTGAGATTGCCTTCAATCCACATTCTTAGAGTTTTTCTGCTACGGCAATTTGAGATTGTCTTTCAATCTGCAATTGCATTTTCACCAGAAGCTTTATATGTTCTTGCCCGTATCTCTCTCTTCTGCAAACCTCCTTGTTTAGAACAGGACAGACATTGTGTAAGAAAAAGGTGCAGTGTCTTCCTACATTATACCCATTTTTCCATTTTCGTTCTTCACCATGCTTCTAATTGTTTTGTTTGCTATGGCAATTTGAGATTATCTTTCCATCTGCAATGCAATTGTCAAGCGAAGATCATTTAGGTTATTGCTTCTATATCTCTTGCTCTTCTGCAAACCCTCGTTTCGAACAGGGTATTATTGTGCAAGGAAAAGTGTGAGACATCCCTCCTACAGTAAATGTTCTGTTGTTCCATAATAGACATTGAATGGAGAGGGATGTATGTAACATTGATGACACAGTGAGAAGCATATGTCTGTGGAAGGTCCCAATTTTCTGGTTCTGAATGGGTTTCTTCTTGGTTTCCTCAATTATTCCTCTGTTGTTTGATGAGTTTTCTTGATGGAGAATCTGATGTATTTGGTATATCTGCCAACTGCAGAGTTATACATTAATTCCATACATTGTTCTGTATCATGAGTGTTTTCTTTGTGATTTTTCTTACTAACAGAGAAAATGAATTTTTGGGATTTGCTAACCAGAAAGACAGCAGAGATCAACAAAAGCCTGGGGAATGGAAATTTGAGGGAGTCGGTTCTTGATCTCACTGTGAGTGCACAACTTGATGCTTGAGGGAAGGCTTCAATGTATATGCTTCCTATATATGTTGTCTTAGCAAAAATATTCTGACTCTTGGAGGATATCTAAACTAGTTCATATGCATGTTTCAGGATTGTGCACTAGAGTGTCATTTCTTTGCATTACTGAAGTCCCTACATACCTGCATGCCTTGCCCATTTGTATCTCAAGTCCATTTGTTTCAAGTATCTCAACAGGTGTTCCCAGAAATGTTGTGATGTTGCTTTGAGTGGATGATGACAACAGTAGCTTTGAAAATCAGTGTTGGTGGGTACAGACCTTAGGCCTTCTATTTGTCTGCAACATGATGGGTTGAGAGAGACCTTGTGAATTCACTGTCATGTGAAAGCACATTGCAGACTTGATGGGCTAAAAGGTGATGATGTCTGTGCAGAATAATCTCCAGCAGCGGACTGCAGAGTGGCATAGCCTTCGAAATGGGCGGATCACAGCTAGTGCATTTGGGAATGCACTAGGCTTCTGGAAAACTGGGAGGATAGACTTATGGGAAGAGAAAATTGGTTTACGGAAGCCATTTACAGGAAATCAAGCAACACAGTGGGGCACTGATCAGGAAGCAGGAGCCATAGAACGTTACAGACAAATCACTGGAAACTTGGTTGACAGCATTGCATTCAAGATTTATAATGAAGGTGATGACTTACAAGACTGGCTTGGTGCATCACCTGATGGCCTAATAGATGCAAATATCTCTAGAGCATACGTGAAAGGTGGGATCCTAGAAGTGAAATGCCCACATAACAAAGGGAATCCTGAGCAAGGGGTCCCATGGTCAGCTGTCCCTTATTATTATATGCCACAAGCTCAAGGACTCTTAGAAATTTTTGATAGGGATTGGATGGATTTCTACGTTTGGTGTCTGAATGGAAGTGCAGTGTTCCGTATCCATCGGGACCCTGAATATTGGACCCTCATATTCAGAGTGATGAGTGAATATTGGTGGGGGAATGTGGTTCCTGCAAAACATCTTCTAATGGATGGAAAAGAATTGGAGACCATTAAGGGGTTGAGACCTGCAGCTTCCCACCCACTAACTGATACTGTGGTAACAAAGAGTAGATTACTTGCTGGTCAGGCTTCACTAGTATGGCGAGATATTGGCAGTCAAAGGCTCAATGCAGAGGACATTAAGATCAGATTGCAGGACTTCTATTCTTTCTAGATTTTGATTTTGATTTTTTGGGGCATTTGGTCATTTTTCCAACATTGCAGCCAGTTCCAGGATGAGCAATTTATCATCACCAAGTCAAAAAACCAAGTGTCTGGTGTACCAAAATTTTCAGCTGGACATGCTTGTCCATGTTTGCACAACAACTCAGACCAGATGTTGTGACTACTATCGGCAGAGTCCAATATTACAGAGTCAATTGTGACTGGAAAATGCAGAGACTTGGCATGATCTTAATAGACGTGCCAGTGGTTTGAATGCAAGTGACAAATTGGCTTCAGGAAGTAAGCTGCTGTAGCTCCATTTGAAGAACGAAGCTGTGTTTTTTGAGTGGATGATTCAGAGCTTTTGAGTGTCAAAGTGTTTGTAGGTGATAATCATTTTGACATTGTGAACTATTCACCTACTTGCATGTGGATGGATGGTCTTGCTTGTTGCATTTACAATCTATGGTCATATATGTATATGTTAGTCTTTAAAACATGTTTATGCTAGGAGGAGAATTTAGAACTATCTATAAGCCCAGATGAAACCCTAAACCTGAAACCTGAGCGGAAACAAAACAAGGAAGAAAACAAAGGATTATTTTTCCTCAAAATGATGTAGTAACACGCATTGGAGAGAAGTGATTATGGTTTGAAATGACAACCACAATGGGCACTATGATTAACTGGGATTATGCAAATGAGATAAGAACAATCTGGCTATATTTAGCATTGTAATTGAGTCAAGTGTTATTGTACAAATGATCTCTCATGTCCGGTATTGCAAGAAGATTTCTTCTACCTATATTTCACAATCTGGAAAAAAAGCCATAAGCTCTGTTAAGCTGGTTGTAGTAATTATGCCAGTGCATCTTTCTTGCCATGCTCTTGGTGCTTCAGTGGTGGGAGCATTCACGTCAAAGCTTTGTCGACATTGTTCCACTACGCCAAAACCTCAACTTAAGGAATTCACATTGCAATTGCTACCATCTTGATTGCAAATTTCAAATGGGTTGCTTTGCAATGCCAAGCCTTTTACTATTGAGGATTAAGCTTTAGGAAGATTGGCCTCATATAATAAAGCCCCAGTTTTATTCTTGGTGGTGAAGTCTTGCTCTCTTATAATTACTGTATTTGGTGCTGAATCAATACTCAGTTGGCTGCACCCAAAACACCAAAGAAAATTTACTCAAATCTGTTGCTTGAGCAAAGCCCCCATTGCTTGTTATCTCATGTTGGAACTGTGTAAAGAGAAGGAAAGGAAGCGAGCAAGAAAGCAAGGAGAGATGGGGAATTGATTACCTTGACAAACTGGAATTCGGTGAGAGGGATATCATCATGATGATACCATAGTGGCTTGGGCTCTACTACGACTAGCTTCCTTCGCTGCTGTGGCTGCTGCCTGAAAAGAACTTGCTTCAAAGCCTTGTAGCACATTGAAAACTATACACATCCAGCCAGCAACCCCTAAAAACAGGGTGTAAATTGTTAAGCAAAACAATTCGAAAAGAAAAAATGTAAGAAAGAAAACACAATTGATTCACAAAAGCAAAAATGGAAGAAATAAACAGAATCGTTCACAAAGCAAAAAACATAGGAAGAAACACAATCTAAATCTATTTTGTTGGAAGGGTATGTCAAGTATTCACAAAGCAAAAATGGAAAAAAGAAAAACAGTCATCCACAACCAAATATGGAAAGAGAGGTACACAATTAGGTAACAGGTATGTCAATTGTAAATTGCAGCCATTAAGGAAGAACCAACAGTTGGGTGCACAGCAAAAACAACAGAGGGGAAGAAAAGAAACGAGAGAAGAATCAAACCTGGAGCTCCCCAAAGCAGAAAGAAAAGTGGAGAGAAAAAGCTCACCATCACAAGTATAGCGCAAACTCACCACCAGCACGGTGGCAATATGCATCTTGAGTAAAAGAATTGATGGAAGAAGTGCAGGATTGGATCAGGGGAAACTTTCCTACAGTACTTACAATGAAATGCACTCCTTGCTGAAATTTTGTGCTGGGTGATTTCGACTTTTCCAAAGCATTGCACCTCTGCAAAGAGAAGATTTCACCAGGAGTGTGCTGCTTCACAGTTGCTGCTGCACAAACACTAGCAGTAAAATCGGTTTTTGGAGGTTGGTGTGGCAAGTGATCCCTAGTGATCGTTGCAAGTTCTTCTTGCTCAACTTCAAGAGATGGCAGTGACATTGTGTCATATGGCAGCAGTCTGCAACTGTGCATTGTGTTTGGAATTGGCAATGAGGCTTGCAGTGGTTTTGAAGCTTGATGATCTTGAACCACAATTTTCTTTTGGGTTGTGTAATCATGGTAGCTTGCATGCTCATCAAGCTGCCTGTTGCTTGGATCAAGTACAAAGCTCAAGTTTGGATTGAGCTCCATATTGCAGTACTGGATTGAACTGCATGTTGTCCTGAGCGTTGGAGCTGCTTCAACCTCGAGGTATTGCAGCGGTTTTGTATTGCTGCTAGTAGTACTACTACTCTTGGGCTGCGTGTTGAAGCAGTTTCCACCGCCTCTGCAGAGCTTGATGATGAGAGCTTTCACAGCTTCCGAAGTGCTGCTAGATCCTAATCTCGGACCACCTCCTCTGTGGGTACTTTGATTCTTGTCTTGTTGCTGGGTGCTGCCAGGACCCAAGTTTCTGAGAGAGGAGGAGGAGAAGGAGAAGGAGAAGTCATGACCGCCGTTGCAGCCACCACGTTCTTGAAGGCTGTTGTAGCTCAAGCTGCTGCAGCTTCTTGTTGTTGGCAGCTCAACATGATCGAACTCCTGTTCCACAGACTCGTAAGAAGCACGTGAGCTGCTGCTTGATTTGGAGCTGTGTGCATGGGAAGTAGTAGTGAATGCCGAAGTGCTGGTTGCAGCCGGACGTGCGCAAGCGTCGAGGTAGCCACTGAAGGAAGACTTGGATGCAGAAGTCTGGCTCAGGCTTTCGGTTTCAGGACCGTGATCAAGAGTGCTGGTCGGAGACGAAGAACTCATCATCATCATTGCTTTGAGCTCGGAGGTCGAGGGGCTGGAGTTGTATAAGCTTGGAGGTTGCAAACCTGCAGCAGAGGCAGGTGTGGTGGTAGCTGTTAAAGGTGCAGAGAATGCCGATCTGTTGCTCTTGCGCTGCAAAGGAGAATTCTCGAACACGTCGGCTTTGGGCAAGGATTTGGAGCCTCTGAAGCTCGAGGAAGAGTGAACTGTTGCGTGTCCAGCTCGGTGAGGAGAAGAGGCGTTCATCCGGCAGGGAGAGAAGAAGCCAGAAAGCGGACCACCCACCAGAGAATGCTGGTGCCCCCCTCGAGCAGAGAAGCTCCTGCTGCTGCCAAGGCCAGCGGCTCTAGGTTGCGGGGTGGAGATCAGACGAGGGGGCAGTTGCAAGGTGTGGTGATGGGGCAGCTTGGAAGCTGCGTCGTCCGCGAGCTTGGGTTTCCCTGGCGTTTCTTCCCACTTGAAAGGCACCGCTACAGGAGAGGAAGCGAAGGTGGCGGCATGGTGATGATCATGGGGCGGTGTGGTAAGAGGAGAGAGGTAGCAGCTCATCTCTTGTACCAGGAACTTGGCTGCCGCTGGCGCTACCAGATCGATGCGGATTTCCTTCTGTTGCGGAATCTGAAGACATCCGCTTGATGATCGAGCGCCAGTAGTCGATCCGGAGCTGCTTTTGCCGTAGTATCTGCGGCTGCATTCACCCACTGCCTGATCCCCTGAGCTTCTCCTGCTCAATAGCTGTGCCACAGGCCCGCTTCCTGCCAATTCTTGCTCCTCGACGTTGCGCCTGCTGTCACTTTGTTGCGGATCCTGCATAGCTGCTGGTGCTGGTCCTGCGCCTTCAGCAGCTGCAGTCTGGAAGTGCACATCCACGGCTTCCACAAAGCTGTTCAATTCGATGCCTTGTCTAGACAAGGATCTCACCTTACAGGTTTTCTGCTCCGCTGCGGTCGCCGTTGTCGTCTTGGGCTTTCCCGGTGCTTCCTCCCACTGGAACGGCACCGAAGCCTCTAGAGATGGAAGAAGATGGTCAGGTAAAGAAGCCGGACTTGTGTCAAGGTAGCCGCGAGGTGCTGCAGACGCGAAGTCATTAGACTTCGCCGAGACGTTCTCATTATAACGACCCATGGCTCTTAAACTCGAACTCCAGAGCTTCCCAGGAACAACAAAAGCGGCTGCTTCAGACAAATGCGTCTGACCCGAAGGTCTCCTTGAAACTGGAAACTCCTCAACCTCTTCTTCCAGAGAACTATCACAGTGGTACGCATCAGCAACTTCTTCCTCCTCCTCTAGTTCCAGCTCGTTCTTTTCTGGGCGCATGATCAGCTCCTGTTCAGCTGCATTCCTCCTTGCTGCGGTCTCAACACAAAGAGGAGGAGGAGCTGGAGACTTTGGCGCGCGCGAGGAGCTCGCGGCGTGCTTGGGCTTTTTGACCGCGACATGTCGCGAACGTCGGCTCGGCTGCTGGAACTCTGCTTTATACAAATTGTTACTCGCTCTGCGTCGCACAACATCAAGTCGCGAGCTCCTGGAGTCGAACTCGTTACTGTCTACATAATACAAAGAACGCGAGCTGCTGCACTTGGCAGTCGCTGTGGCAACAATCTTCTTCTGTGCTGCACGACGACGAGACCTGCTGCTGGATGGCGACTGTAAACCCGAGACTAGCGCCGGCAGCTTCTCATTACCACTAGAGTTTTGATGACTATGGGCTGTGTGGCTCCTCATCTCGTCGACTCCCAGCTCCTTTTCTCTCATCTCTCCCCTGCCAGCTCTCAACAATTCGTTCAGCAAATCGGAAACGAACTCTCCATTACTACCATCTTCAAAAGAAAGCCTTTTTCCTCAGATTCCTCATTGAGCTCCAAACCCAAAAATCCGCAAACAACCTTCAAAAACTACTAGCTAGCTCTTTCAAGCTCTCTCTCTCTCTCTCTCTCTCTCTCTCTCTCTCTCTCGCTCTCCTAATTCTTCCTCTCCTCAAAAAATCTCTCTCCAGCTGAAAGCTCCAAAAACATCTCAACAACGGACACAGACCTCAAAATTCTCAATCCAGAACAACAACAACAACAACAACAAAGGTTCCGATCCAGAGCCATGCAGCAAGCAGGGAGCTCCAGCTTTCAGCGAGCTGCAGCTTTGGGAGCTCCCAATTTGGGTTGCATTTTGGACATGGCTGCTGCATGTAGAAGCTGCAGCTCGGTTTCTACGAACGGAGCTACGACGGAGTTTCCAAGAGGATTGCGAGACCACCCACGACAACGACGACGACGACGACAAATTCAGAAAGTGTGGGAGCTGAGATCGAGGGAAGAAGCGAGCGAGCGAGCGAGGGAGTGAGGGAGGGAGGGGAGGCGCTCCTTGTAATCTACAAAATCACGTAGATTTTTACAAAGAAAGAATCACAATGTTATGTTATGTTGAGGTTTATGTTGGTGTTTATTTTATTTTTCTAAATCTTCAAATTTGTCACAAATAGGTCCACAGGAGTCATAGAAAAGTAATCTGCAGAATCAGCTAGATTTGAAAAAGGAAAATACTAAAATATTATTGTTATTGTTATTATTTATTGTCTTCCATTAGTATTATTTCTAAATCTTCGAATTTGTCACAAAATGTCCACGGGAGTCATAGAAAAGTAATCAACAGAATCAGTTAGATTTGACAAAGAAAGAACCAATTTTTTTAAAAGAAAGTCCAAAATAATTCCCATATGCATCTTGAAAAATCCTCCCAATTAGCTAGGATTTTGTTGGTGACAATGCGAAACCAAACAAATCTTAAGAAAAAAAGAGTTCAGATTACCTACAATAAGTCTAAAATCCACAAAATTTAGCTAAATTAAACAAAGCGAGAAAACAACATGTTTCTAAAAAAACCAAAAACTAGTTAGCTAATCACAACATATGTGTGTATATATAATAAACATAATATGTACAAAGTCATAAATTGACTACATTGTTAGGCCCATAATTGTAAAAAGCAAAAGTATATGACTCCATTTTTACGGATTATGATTATAGCATATGGATAAATTTGAAATAAATTTAATTATGAAATATTCAAAAGCAAAAGATATCTTAAATAATCTGATAAATCCAAACAAGAATCCAATGACCAATTCCAATATATACCACATCATTCAGCCCATTAATAATTTTTAAGGACTACGTAGCATGTCACAAAGTAAATGTACACACAACAAGGGTTTTCATGACATGTGACAGTAGTGTCTAAACCCATTTTACTCTTCAAACCTTAAACCTCTATTTGAAGGCTTAGTTAGAAATTTGGCTTAATTAATCCACTCATCCCACAAATGGGATTATCAAACTAACCCATTTTACCTCTAAGCCCTAAACCTCTGCTGGAAGGCTTAGTTAGAAATTTGGCCTAACTAATCCACTCATCCACAAATGGGATCACAAAGCCGACCCATTTTAACTCTCTTTAGAAGCCTTAGTTTAATATTTGTGTCAATGCACTCACCAGTGAATAGGATCAGAAAACCAACCGTTGTAAAGGTGTATATCATATATTCCACATGGCCAGTTCCATAGATACGTTTCAAGCAACTAATGTTTCTGTTAGGCTGGTATAGTGGTCATAATATTGTAATCTCAACATAAGGAGAGCTTTAATGTTTGTTTCATATGAACTAAAATAGAGGTCATGCACCTCAATGGCCCACAAGACAACCTTTTGTGGCAAGAAGAAAATGGTGAAAAATGTTTTTTTCCCCGGTTTTCTAGTTGCTAACTTTTTTTTTGAATTATTAAAAAAATTGTGAGATTTTTTGTATTATATTCCAGTAGGGTGTACCAAACAATATAGGAGGATGCTTAGTTCTTTTCTTTTTTCTTTTTTATTTTTAAATATTTTTTGTAGCCAGATTTTCTTTAATCATCTTATGGATGATCATCACTTCAGCTACATTACAAAATGGAAGAAAAAAGGCACTGGGCCTCTCTGACCTATTGACCTTGGTATTCTGTAACAGATTTTACTCAATAAATTTGTGTTGTTTGATGCAGAGTAACCCAAAATGTTAATCCTGGCAATTTTTTGCAAATTTTGAACCTATTTCAAGGATTTTAAAAATTAAAAAAATGGCCCAAATTAAATTCTCCAGATTTCTGATTATTATAATTGAAAATCTCCATATTTCTATAATAGGTTGTAGCAGATAGTTTTTTTTTTAAAAAAAAGGACGATGGGCTTAAAGTTCTAGACTTTCATATCTAGTTTATAACCAGATTCGGCTAAATTGCTTATGGATGATGGTCACCAAGGCCTTCTTTTTTTTCCCAATTTTGTGATGTAGGCACACTGGCAAATCATCTAGAGGAGGAAATAGCCAAATTTGGCTAGAAGTTAGAGAAGAAAGTAAAAAAAATTAATTAATGATCTTGCTATATTTCATTATTTAGACTGAAATCACCATATTTAGACAATTTTTAAAATAATATGGCGAGTTCAGAAAAAAATTCTCTCAAAAATCTGGCAACTTTGGCAACTTAACAAGAGTTTATTTATTTATTTATTTATTTATACACGCTCCGAAGTTGGCCCACAAAGTGACCGTTGTTGTTGCAATAAGTGTGTCGGTCGGTCGGTCTCCTTTCTTTCTTCTTCAACGCATAGCATAGAATGTTCCGGACTTCATCCTCTGACTACACCCTTTACAAGGGCAGCTTCAACACATGTTTTGTCGAACAATTGATTAATTAATTCATTCATTCTAACCGAGGATTCCATGTCCACAACTTGGAATATTCTCGAATATTCCAAAAAAGATTCTTCGTTTCCTCTCTCAAAATTTTGGTTCTTTGAAAAACTACTTATCCTACCCAATTGAGCCTCCCGGATCCCACAAATGAATTTTTTTTTCAATTTTTGATAAAAATATTTATTCAATTTTCATTTCCGTCTGTGATATTAGTAGTTCTACAAAATCTTTGGAATATATATATATATATATATAGAGTACATATTTTTTTAATTAATATTTTTTGGGAAGCCTATATTTACAAATATTCAAAGTGGTTACATGAAGCATAGAACCAAGGGTTGAGAAAGCTTATCAATGTCGAATAATGCCCAATGAGTGATTATTGGTTTTTGGTGGTAAGTTTTTTCTATTTTGTGGTTTTTCTTTTCTTTTCTTTGGGAATAAACATGTTTCTTTCACTGTAAAATGTGCTTCTTCCAGCAAAAAATATTCCAATTTTTTCAGATCTAAAATTTGGAAAAAGAAAAAAGAGAAAAAAAGGTCCAATTAGTTGATTTTTTCTTTTTTTGCAAATTCTCGCCACTTTCAAGATTCATACAAAGTTTTTTGTGACCAAAAAAATATAAATGTGCCAAATTTGTCAGATTTCAAGGCTTTTTTTAATAATTGAAAAAATCTTCAGATTTAGAGAATTTGTTGGAGCAAGTCACCCAAATATAGCAGGATTCTAAAGTTTTTCTACTTCCCAGTCTGAACTGTAGCCAAATTTGGCTAATTATTTCCTCTTGTGAAAACCCACAAATGTTGTTACTACATCAAAAAATTGGAAGGGAACCTAAATTTTTTTATTAAAAATAATAATTTTTAAAAATAAAATAAAAATAGAAACAACAAAATAAAATCTGGGCCCATATTTTATGGACTAAACTTGATGCATTGTTTGTGTTGCACTTCATTTTTAATTTTTTTTGTCTTTCCTTGAGTACTTTACTTATTTGCAGCACTTCTCTGAAACAACTAGATAGTATGACTTTGTTGAGTACTAACTGGGAGATACTTACAAGGACATCTTTTTATACTTTTAGCTTTGAAGTGTGTCTTTTCTCTTGGGGATTCTTGCAGGCTTCCAGGACCCCCTCCTCCCATCATGACCTGAGAGGTAGCAGAAGGGGGCCCCCCCACCCCTTGGATACCAAATTTGCTCTTGCTGGGCCTCTCACTGTTGCCCAGGTAAATCTGGTTGGAGTTGTGTTTTGAGTTTGGATAGCTTTGCCTGGTTGCTCCCTTGTGTAATTTGTCAGCAAATTTTTGGCATTTTTTTTAAGACATGTTTATAATATTTCTTTTTCCTACACTTGGGTCTACATTTTTCCTTTACCACTAAGTATCTTTATTTATTTATTTATTTTATTAATAAAAGAAGGCTCTCTCAAATGAAGTTAATGAAGTGGAGGAGGGTTGCATTCAAATTGAGAATTTTTTAAGTTTTTTTGGTGATGGGCTTCTTTGATTGGGCCATCATCTCAAAAAAACACTCACACTATGAACACATCCAAATAGATCATATAGCATTTCTCTTTCTTAGAGGCATCCATACCAATTCACCTTCATCACAAGTTTGTGTTTTTCTAACTTGTACCTTACAAGTGCTGTGTATTATAGCATTAGTGGAGGCCATAACATAGGCTCTTTAGCATACTCTTATTGTTGCAGGGCATTTTGGTCATGTACCCCAAGTGCACTGAGGTTGGGTCATGAATATCAGAGCCGAATATTTGGGATCTGGTCACTATCGTAGTTCTCATGTACTGATATCTCAATCTTCAGCCAGAATGATTTCAATACAAAAAAAAGCTTGTGAGTTGCATTCTAAAATAGTGAAATTAAATAAATTGGTTGCAACCCCATTCTTCAACTCCAATAATTCAAGAACAACAAGGTTTTAAGAACTAAAGATTGAGATTTATTCAGCACGGCTAAACCCATAAACCCTTTATGGGTTTAGGGTTTATTGAATCCATGATAAACCATTCATGTTTTTTTTTTAATTATCATGGGGCTCAATTTCAGACTGCTGGTTTAAGTGTTGATATTAAACGCCTATGAGAAAATAAGCAGAAAATTTTATCCAACAAAAACCTCTGCCGACTACAAGTATGTGTTGGAAAAATTCATAAGATTGAGAATTATTTTGGCAATTTTCACTCCGCTACAATGAATGGGGTTGGTCATTTGGTATATTATTTTTATCAAATGGGCTTAAATCTTTGTTGAAGCTTTGCTAATAAGCTCCATTCCATATTTGCAAACACAGATTTAAGAAAACCTGAGAAAAAAAAACCTTCTAAAATTAAAAAACAACAATCCACAATGGAAAAATGTAAGTACTAATATTCTTAATGGGATTTTGAACCACAAAGTTTTTTATTTTATTTTTTATTTTATTTTTTTTCAATTTTTTTTTCAATTTTTTTTTAGTGGGTGAAACAGATGTTGAAATTTGTTCCCTGCAAGAAACCCACTTCAGATTCCCAAAAGGCTCATTACTTTCAGTGGTGGATCCAAGTACAGGATTGGGAAACTGGCTTTTTTGGAGTGCAAACATTGGAAACAGAGCTTAACTTTATAGCCTTGTTGTCTGAGTACTTGTATACTACTACTACATGGGCTCAACCAAAAAATATTTGGTCACTGGATCCTCTGAATAACTTGCAATTTTGTTTTGGAAAATACTTATGTGTAAATTGTTTGGACTATCCTCTGTTTGGGAATCCAGAGTTACTACCATAGTACCACACCACCCTTTACCATTCTAGCAATAATTAAATTATTTTAATGTTAATGCCATATATATTTTTTCAAAATTAGCTGGCCACAATGCCAGAAGCAGGGTTTCTTTTAATAATTTTGTAGTGTAGCCAAAGTGACAATCATTCACAAAATAATTTAGCCAAATTTTGGCTACTCAAGACTCACCAAACTCATCATCATGCCTTAGAAAAATTGCTTGAAGTGAAAAACAAAACATCACCTTCCTTGTTTAGAAAAATTTGCTTGAAGTGAAAACGAAACATCACCTTCCTTGTTTTCAGTTCATATGTTAAAGGGCTGAAACTATATCCAACCGTACTCAGATTGTGAGGATTGTGAATTGTCCTCACTTACAATTTGTTCCACCTCGGTTTCCAATGCAGAGGACTATTTGTACAAAGCAAATGCTTGACACCCATTTCCGAGAGTCGTATGTAGTACCAAACTGCAAATAAGTTATGGACTAGGTAAGGGGAGGGAGACCAATGGTTACCAAGAAAACCCTAAACCCTAAACCCTAGTTGAGGTGCGGGAGGGTCAAAGCTCAGTGCAAATAAGTTATGGGCTAGGTAAGGGGAGGGAGGCCAATGGATACCAAGAAAACCCTAAACCCTAAACCCTAGTCGAGGTGCTGGAAGGTCAAGGCTATTTCCTGTAACCAGTGTCCTCAAACCCGTTACAAGGCAGAACTGACTGTGGTGAGAATCGAGATGACCTGCCATGCTAAGTTAGTCGGACAACATGTCAGTTGTTCGTTTTCTTGGTTCTATGCATTTTTGATTCTGTACTTATCTATCGTCACTTTTGTCATTAATGAAATATTTGAATGGATGCAAAATGAATCCTATTTTCATCCATGAAGAGAGCAATTATGATATTTTCATCCAATAGGCAATATGATTATGGAGAAATAGGGCCAATGATAGAGCTGATGACAATACCTAGAGCTACCAGTAGTAGGGCACTAATCAAAATGAAGGTTGCATGTTATTGCTTATTACTTGTGACCTAATAGCTAATTATCTCATTGAGATTCTCACAATTGTCAATTATGAGCTCAAATTGTAAGCTATTGGGATTCACGGTCATACACACATAGAGTTTGGGGTATTGTTAAGCACAATTTTAACGTTTTTTAAACACCTTAACCTGGGTCATTCGCCCTTCACCCTTTGGAGATCATCGAAAGTGGAGTTGCAATTTATTACTCAACTTTGATTTTTCTATTCCTTGTTCTTTTTATATCCTTTTTTGTTGTATGTTGTAAACAACTCTTTTTTTCTTGGTTATATCATTTTTCCTTGTGTACTACAAATAGTTATTTTATTTCTCCTTCTAATAACTTTCTTTCCTTACTTTCTTGGTTATATCTTTTTCTCTTGTCTGTTGCAGATAACTATCCTACCTTTCCTTTTAACCAATTTCTTTCCTTGCTTTCTTGGTTATATCATTTTTTCTTGTCTATTACAAATAATTATCCTACCTTTTTCTACCATTCCCTTCTCCTTGCACTTAACCAGCTACAACTTTAAACTAAGTTAGCTTCATGCAAACACCATTAAACTAAAATTACAACAAATCTTTTATAAAAAAAACAAGTGCCACATTTCCAAGAAGTGGTTAAAATGAAAATTTGGTTCAATCCTCGTATCCTTTCTCTTTATTAAACCTTAACATTGTATCTACATTATTTTCCTCCACTACAATCCTACCTCCTAACTACCTATATATACAAAAGTTTCTACCACACCCCCAAACAATCTTCTTCTCATTCTACCTCTGCTAGATAGCCTAAATTTTAGTTCTTCTTGCTCTTGTTGCATAAGAGGGCAAATTTTTACTTTTGTTCCTAAGTTTCACAACCAACATTCCTAGCTTTTTCCTCCTTTTTATTCCTCTCTTCTTACATCAGCCCTTGACTTTCTGTTGGGTCGAAGAGGGGTGCAAGGCGCGCAGGAGAGAACCCCATCGGAAGTTGTTGGGTCAAAGAGGGATGTAAGGCACGTAGGAGAAAGCCATCGAAAGTTGCAAAGTCATTTGGTGGAGTTGGGTGGAAGAGGGGTGGAAGAGGGGTGCAAACAGAAGAATGGCAAGACCTAAACTACATAGTCGTTTGGTGGAGCTGGGTGGAAAAAGGGTGGAAGAAAAGTGCAAACAGAAGAATGGCAAGACCTGAACTGCACAATCGTCTAGCAAAGCTAGGTGGAAGAGGGATGGAAAAGGGGTGCAAACAAAAGAATGGCAAGACCTAAACTGCACAATCATCTAGCGAAGCTAGGTGGAAGAGGGATGGAAAAGGGGTGCAAATGGAAGAATGGTAAGACCTAAACTACACAATTGTCTAGCGAAGCTACGTGAAAAAGGGATGGAAAAGGGGTGTAAACAGAAGAATGGCAGGACCTGAACTGCACAATTGTCTAGCGAAGCTATGTGGAAGAGGGATGGAAAAGGGGTGCAAACGGAAGAATGGCATGACCTAAACTACATAGTCGTCTAGCGAAACTGGGTGGAAGAGGGTTGGAAGAGGGGTGCAAATGGAAGAATGGCAAGACTTGAGCTACGTAGTCGTCTGGTGGAGTTGGGTGGAAGAGGGTAGTTGCATAGTCGTCTGGCGAAGTTGGGTGGAAGAGGGGTGGAAGAGGGGTAGAAATGGAAGAATGGTAGGACAAGCGCTGGGCTCCGGCCAAAACCTAGCCGAGGGTGGGCGAAAATCTTCACGGAAGAAAAGAACGATGGAATGAAAACAATAGGTGAATAGTTGGGCGAGAAAACGAAGCATTTTTTGGAGCAGATGCATGCGATAAATCAACCATTCACCTTTAGTCAACATGCTCATGAAGCTCCCCCACTTGAACAGCCGTCAACAACCTTATCTTGATGATATTGCTTTCATTCTCCATCGTGACTATTGATTTAACTACCCTCAAAAAACTTGCTCCTTCATGATGTTGTATCCTCCTCATCCTTTCACCTACCTCACCCTCTCATGATGTGCCAAAATCCCATCTTCATTGTTACAACCATTATCATCACTCCTTTCTTTTCACACCCCTTTAAGCCCCATTCCTCAATGAGGAAGAAGAAAAGTAGGTTAGCAATTCTTTTTTTTAGTTCCATGAGACACCACCACTATTGTCTTGCCCTAACCCTAATTGCTAAAAGTTGTTGGGAAACATCCCCTTGTCCGTACCTCCTTATCCAACATGTATAGCTAGTCTAGAACAAGGATAAAATAACCCAACCTTATCTTAATCCAGCCCACCAACTTCCCCCCTAATTCAACCAACCTATTTCCCCTTTATCCCAACCAAGTTACCCACCCCTCAAGTCCTATTGGTATAAGGTCACGTCTTAACCTACCCCCCTTTAGATTTAAGGTTAACCCCAAAACATTTTAAACTAACTTGCCTAAGCTTAACCAAAATTGAGTTAGGTTAATTAAAGCCCAACACTTACCAAATAGTTTATGTTGAAAAGTGGACTTGACCATAAACTTGCAACATTGGCCAATCAAAGTTAATTATATTTTTTAATTCACCCTTTGAGAAATGATTGTAGCTTATGCAAAAGTTTAAAGGCCCAAAGTTCAAACTAGTGTTGTCTTGTTTTCTATTTCAAAGGTTATTTGTGATCACAAACCATTTTTGACCTAGGCTTTTACCCAAAAAAAAAAGGCTTGAATACCTATTGTGATTCATATTAATTAGTTCAATTAGTTGTTGTGAATCCCATATCTTTTTTTAAAAATCTTGTTTAAAGATGGACCATCAATAAATAAAAAACTAAAATTTTGAGCAACGCCTTCCCTCAAAAGTAAAAGTTACTTGATTAGGTAAAACCATGTAAACATATTTTACACTTACACAATTTTTCACACACACTTATACAAATGCAAGCAAGCTTTATACACTTTCACTTGCACAATACACAAAAGTGTAAATGAATTGCATTATGTCATTTACATATACTAAACCATGTACATGCACAACACTTGTGCTTTCTCTTGGAAAGCTAAAAGTGCAATCTCCCTTGGGGTTAAGGACGCTAGTGTTGAGTCCCCTAACACCATGCTAGTCATTTAGGATTTAAACCTAATTAGCATGAACATTTTATGTTAAGTTAACATTCACTTAAAATGAAGCTAACACCCATTTAGCATTGGGTGCAACCTAGGATGCCTCCTAGATTTTCATTTAACACTGATTTAACATCAAGTGTGAATGCACCATAAGGGATTCATTGGAAAAACCCTAATCAATGAATTAATGTTAAGAACATTGGGATGTCATCTTTTGGGACCATCTTTTGGTGGACTTCACAACTTGACTTGCAATTTCATGTAATCAAACATATTGAGCAATTGCAAGACCAAAGAGCTGGTTGTAGATACTTAACATGTAATGAAAAAAGCTAGTGTTGGTAGTGTTGATACCGACAAATTCTGGGCCATAATGGTAGCTTAGGGTCAGTTTCCACATTGACAAAATGAATAATTATTATTTTTCAAAAAATGAATAGGTTTTTTATTTTTTGAATTTATTTATTTTTTCCACCATCTACTAGAATATTGTGATATGAGTAGTGAAATTATGCAGAATGTATAGGTAGATATGTGAGAAAATAAGTGACTAATTACATGGTTTATATATAGTTAAGGGCTGTTTTTTATTACCTACCTATTGACAACTTGTTTGCCAATTGTTAGTAGGTAGGTAATTAAAAAAACGGCAACCAAGGTAATAACCATGGTTAGCTAGGGAACTGGAAATTAACAGAAAAACTGGTTCCCGACCATTTATCATCCATTGTTCATGGTACTTTCATGGGTACTGGTTTACTCTGGTCCAAATTCTGCAGTTACTTACACTGGGATGATGGAAAGATTCTTTTTATTTTATCAGTATATATATAGCCAAAAAGCTATATGAAAAAATTAAAGTGCTATAATCAAGTGCTTTTTGAGATTTTTGAGAGCCAGAATTCCACCAAAATTTAAGAAAAATATGCCAGATTTTTTATATATTGTTTCATGTATATAGGTAGCCAAAAATATAGAAGGATGTTTTAAAATATTACTTTCATATCTAGTTTGTAGCCAAATTCAGCTAAATCTTCATCGCCACTTTGGCTACATCACACAATTGACAAAAGAAACATTGCTATATGGCAAAACTGCAGGCTTAACTATCATCTTCCTACAAACTTATTATGCTGCCTTCCTATATGTAGGGTTTACTATGTTTTACTGGTATTGTTGATTTTGGCACCTCAAGAAGTCATTTTGAGCTTATTTTTTTCCATGCCATGAAAAAAAGTTGGGTGGAATAAAAGGTTTTTTTTTAATGAAAAATTCTTTTGAATATTTTTAATGAAAAAAAATTCAATTAAAAAAAGGAATAACTTCTTCCCTTATTTTTTTATTTTTTAAACAAAACTGATATACTTTTTTAAAACTTGGAGACCTAACACAATTTTCTCATAAGCTATTTCTCATCATTCTTCACACACTACTACTACACCAAGGGCAATCTCTCTTTCAGAAAAATCAGTGCTAGGGTTTTGATTTCTAGGTCCAATTTTGAATTGTGTGGGTCTTTAGATCGGAACAACTCTTGCAATGAAATTAGTCTTAGTTGGTGAGATGTGGTTGAATTTATTTATAAGCATATTGTTTAGTCAATCGATGCCCTTCTTGATGCAAATAACATTATGTTCTTTTTGCTAAGAGCCTACTTTTTTTTTAGTGAATGCATATTACCAAGTATGATAATTTGACTTGCTTTAAATTTCAATACAGCTTGAAAATCAATTATGAGTTAATGGCTGGCAAAAAGGGCATATGATAAGATGAACATTTTCATATTATAAAGGTTTATAATCGATTGTTTTTCTCGATGACATAGAGATTAGGCAACCCATACTTTGAAAATTTGGAGATTGCGTTCCAGCAAGTCACAAAATGGAAAGCTTTTTCAAAAAAATCTCAAATGCATATAGAATAAACATGTGAGTAGGAAGCCAACAAACTTAATAGCAAAGACTTATGAACATAATTTGCAAATGGGCTGGGTTCAACTCATTGTTAAGTTAATTGTGCTAGAATATAGCTCAAACCCAATTATAACAACTCTAGTTGCAGAGCACTCAGAGAAATCTCCTATTGAA
>Ga0209208_10001783_pt1 | contig 30696 bp, 21 predicted proteins | sample S1TSphfallax_3_FD_187694 | JGI IMG/M metagenome (GOLD analysis project Ga0209208, IMG submission 187694) | Host-associated microbial communities from peat moss isolated from Minnesota, USA - S1T2_Fd - Sphagnum fallax MG (SPAdes) (version 2) | ecosystem: Host-associated > Plants > Peat moss >...
GGTCCCACTTTTGAAATGCAATTAAGTTGGTTTGTTGTATAGCCTTATAGGACTACTCTCATGTGATCATGATAAATTAGACCAAGGTTTTAAATTGGTTAATGGGTGTCCATTATAAACTACTTACAAAATTCCAAGTGTACATGGAAGTAATCCTACTTTTTTGGTGCTTGATTGGTGGGTTGGGTGTTTAGTACTTGCCATTGAAAGTCTGAAGGAAGCTTTTAATCTCACTTCTTGGCTTGGAGATCCATGTCTATGCACTCCTTACAACTGGATTACATGCACCAATGACACAATTCCTAGGGTTGAGACTTTGTAAGCTAAAGAAAATTTCCCTTTTTTCCTAATGATGTTGGTCCATGGCTTGTCATTTAATATCCACACAATTCCATTGTTACCTAGTTGTTATAACTGGGACAAAATAATATGGAAGTTAATATGTTTTCACTCAATAATATGTAATATTTGCATCTTTGGTTGTGTGTTGTTGACAAGTTTAGAAGTTGTTTGGAATTTGAAACTAATTAATTATATTGATTAAACCTTCAAGTTTTGATATGTGTTAAGTAAAGATGACCTAGATACTAGGTCTAATAATGCATTATCCAACCATTGAACCTTGCTTCAAAATTGAAATGTTGACTACTTGATTGGTATGCTCCAGACATGAACATAATTATTGAGTTCAGGTTTTCAAATTACAAATCACTCTCCTAGAAATTAAAATCCATTTAATTTAAAGAATACAGCCCCTTTGATTACTTCAAACCAATTGAACAATGTGGCTGACTTTGTGAAACTTTAGAATAGAAAACAAGGTTTAGGACTCCAGTTGAGTATAATGTAGTTTCTGTTATTTTGATGATTCAAAGCTTTCGTCAATTTACATTAGGTCTTGAAAAGTCATTTCATTTAATGGGGAATTTTGAGCAAATATGCCAATTTCAACTAATTTTTGAGATTTCTTAACATTATTCTTGTGTCAACTGTTGGCAGGATGCTTTCCAATTATAATTTGACAGGCATTATACCTGGAGCTGCCATAAGTAATCTAACAGCACTTACTCGACTGTAAGGGATTTTTACTTTCTGCCATTTCTTTTTTATTAAAAAGAAAGGTCCAAGAATTGTGTGCTAGCCTATTTATGCACATTATCCACACATGGGAATTATATTTGAAATTTGCAAGTATTAATATCGAATAGATCTTGTGAGGGTTGGCACTAGTGTTTGACATGCTATTTAAATTATTGGTGTGAGTTTTAGTTAGTAAAAGTTGAACAGGAACTGGGTCTCATTTTCAGTACTGATTTTGGAACTAGAATCTGGAACCATAACTTTTTAAGAATCGGTCCGGAACCAGGATTTTGGTTCTACTTATGTATAGAATTGAAATTGGAATTGGAATTGAATCTATTTTTTTTGAAAAAAAAACTAGAACTGGGGCTAGCTAGAGGTGAACTGGTAATCAACCCACCAGAACTAGATCTAATTTTCAAAACCACAACCAGAAGCAAAATCAGAATTTTGGTGTTTTAAAGAACTTGAACCACCCAGAAGCAAGTTCTCAATTCCATTTATGTGTAGAACTGGAACCAAAACCAGAATTGTTCAAATTTATTTTTTAGAACTGAAAATGGAGGTTCTTCATAAAAGTCAAGAACTGTCAAACACTAGTTGGTGCATGCAAACATTTATTGCTCAATTTAATAATTTTGTAGTATTTAATTTTGTGGTTAGTGCTAAAGATGTGTTGGGATACATTAATGCAAAAACGAATCTTCCTCTAAAATAACTCTTTAATAAATGTTGGTTGATTTGACAAAACAAATTTACTTAATTTTCCTTTATATAATGGTTACTAACATTGCAAAAGCTGTGTAACAGGTGGCTAGATCATAATTCATTGTACGGACCAATCCCAAACTTGAGTAATTTACCCTATCTGCAATCATTGTAAGTGTTTCCAACTCCTTTTATTCTTAAATAACTCTGTTAGATTTTTTAAAAAGATGTTGAATATTAGTGAGATACTTTCACATTGTCCTCACAAATCGACCCAAACAATATATTGAACAAAGTTTTTCAATGGACATGCTGTATCAGACTAAGATTGGTCCCCCATTAATTTGTACAAGCAAGCGATTCTAAATAAGCTACATACCATCTGAAAATTGATGATCACCTTGGTTTTGTTCTAATTTGATGATTTCACTAAAAGTGGCACAGTTAATGCTCATGTAGTATCATTAAATTGGCCTTCACATGTGCAGACGATTACAGAATAATAACATTACAGGTGACATTCCTGTTTCGCTCGCATCATTACCATCTCTGGAAGAATTGTAAGTAGATTTATCAGCATTTATCTCATGCATTTATCTTGTACATTTTGTTTCACGATTCTCATTTGCTTTCACACAAAGCCAGCTGAGAAATAAAACTTATGGGTGGCCAATGTTGATAAATCTTTTTACCTTTGACCTGATAATGGCAGGCTTTTGTCAAATAACAACCTATCTGGAACTGTACCTTCAGCTTTGTTGAACAAAGGCTTGATACTTCAGTAAGTCATACTCACCTAGCCTAGTATACTCTTTATGTGAACCTTACAAGATTGTCATTGTATGTACATACTTACCAACTAGACCTCACACAACAGGTTTTGAATTATTGTTATGCAAAGATATCTCCTCAAGATACTTGCAGAATTTATGTAACAAATTTTCATATTTCTTAATGTTTGGTTCAAAGTTACAAGTATGACTACTCCTTGACCTTATTTCTTTCATTAATATGTTTTAAGTGGCGAGTGTCTTTGTGATAATATTGTAGGGATTGTGGGAACCCACAATTAGGCAACGCGACTAGTGGATGCCCACCTTCAAGGGGGCAAAACAATACTACACATCGCAACAACACTGTACTACCAGTTGTTGGAGGTGTGGTTGGAGGTTTGTTTGTGGCAGCCGCAATAGCTCTGGTAACAATTTATGTTTTTTGCCACAAACAGTCAACGAGATCAGGAGGAGGATCAGGTTTGTGGGTTTGTTTATCTTAGCTTCCTATCTTTGCAAATTAATTTTCATTCTGAAGTGAAATTTTCTTTCTCATTTTCTTTTGGAAAAACATGTGGATATTGTCATATGATCACTAGTGCAGTTGAAAATCAAAATTTTGAAAAAAGTTACAATTGTGACCACTGCTCTTTATTCCACCACATTGACAAGACCCTCAAAGGAAAATAGATTTCAAGTTGCTTGTGATATTGTAAATCACATCATTGTGATGAAATATTATATTTTTGATGTATAGCTTAAAAGCATCTTATTTAAAGGACATTGAGTTCACATAGAATTAACTTGAGTTGATGTTGAATTGGTTTCATCTCATCAATTACTTAGTAATATGTTATTTGCATATAGGAATTGTAATTTTGGAAGATCTAACATTTCATTCTCAATTGTGTGTATAGTGTATCGTAAAGGGCAAGGATCAGAACATCCAGGTGGGCCAAATATTGCACAAGAGTACTCATTTGCTGAGGTGATTGCTATGACCAACAAATTCAACCTAATCCTTGGAGAAGGTAGTTTTGGAACTGTGTATTATGGAAAACTGCCCAATGGTCAAGAGGTGGCTGTCAAAAGGTTATCAGGCAATTCACAACAAGGGGCTCAAGAGTTTTACAATGAGGTAATTTATTCTCTCACCCCAATTTTACCTTGTAGTTGTTGTTCACAAATTATAATCATGTTTCAAGAAAATTAATTTGATTTCCATAATTAGTTAATTGTTCCTTTATTTCATTACCACATAGTCTAATACTTGTTATGGATCTTAATACCATAAACCCTAAATTGATATGTTTGAAATGGGAATTCAATGGTCTTAAACAAAAGTCTTTTTTTGGGAAGAAATTCCATCACAAGGTGACAAAAACAGAGTGGTTATAACTCATAAAAAGTATACTTTTGAAAAAAATGGTCAAAAGTAACCATATTTGAAGGAAAAAATAGTTGAAATTGTGAGCTTTAGACCATAGCCTCTAGCATGTTGCCAGGATAAAACAGGGTTTTGAAACATCTTTGCTTTCCTCTATGACCTGTAACCAAAATTGGCTACATTGTCCTCTAGTTGCAAAAAAATTGCTAATCCACCTACCTCACAAAATTGAAAAAGAAAACCCCAGTCTTAATTAGAATCCAATTCTTCAATATTTTGTAGGTTGATCTTCTATCCAGAGTGCACCACAAGAACTTGGTGGCTTTGGTCGGATATTGCCAAGAAGGCAAGGAACAAATATTGGTATATGAATATATGCCAAGTGGAACTGTGCGTGAAAGTCTTTATGGTAAGACCTGGAAAACTTTTAAATCCAATGGTTTATGCTAGTCATGCTTGTACAAACATATCAAATATAAATAAATAGTTGATGTTTCATATGATCAAATCATACATAAATATGTATTCTTCATTCCATGCTTTTTTTTGTGTAACATGGACCACCCATGTATTTTTGCACATATTTATGTATATATTTTGGCAACAGATGCTGATACTAAACTAAATTTATGTTTCAGGTACTGCAAAGGCCCGCAACAATCCGACTAGTTGGAACACTCGCCTTGACATTGCTCTTAATGCTGCTGAAGGTTGGTCATTTTTTAAAATCATAATAATTCTTACAGCATGCTTGCAATCAATGTATGGGTATGTTGTAGATTTTGATGTGTATAACTAGTATGATTTTTGTAGAACATTTATGGTTGTAAGCTCTCTATACCCAAGGGGCAAGGTAAGGCTCCCCATTGAAGGTGTTATGGTGTAAGCTCCCTGTAGGCCACCCAACTTGGGTAATGACCTCAAGAGTATAAGGAACTTACAACCGGCCTACTTGAATTGGGTAACCTTAACCTACTTAGAAACCTATTGAAACTAGTAGGAAACAGGAAAAGCTAGAGATTGAATGGCTTTTAAGAGGGGCCTTAAAAGTATAATGGCCCCACAATAGAGGCATTACTAGGCATAGTGCCCTCTATGAGCAGCACTCCCAATGAACCAAAATTACTCCCCATAGTTGCCCTATATAATCAAGGCAAGACAACTTTTAAACTTTTGACAAACCCCAATAAGAGAAAATACAACACTTGTACTTAATATGAACTCTATGATTAATTAATGATTCAAATTGACCAATAAAGTTGATTAACCTATCAGATTGTTGGGTATATTATTGTAATTCAAATTTATTTGTGCAGGATTGGAGTATTTACACAATGGTTGTGTGCCTTCCATCATCCATCGGGATATAAAGACTAGCAACATTCTTCTTTCAGCAAATATGACTGCTATAGTTGCTGATTTTGGACTTTCAAAAGCAGTTGTGAATGAAGGTGTTTCTCATGTTTCATCGGTGGTCAAGGGCACAACTGGTTATCTTGACCCTGAGTATGTGTACTAACCAGATTATCATTGGTTTCCCAAAGTCTGCATGTAATTGGATGACCATAAATAGTGCCTCAATTTCTGCTATATATATTCACCAAAAGGCTACATATATTTTTTGAACTATAAGTCATGCATCAATTTCAATAGATGCTTGACATCATTTAAATTCCTTTATTTTGTGGGTCTAGTCCTGGAGAGATGTAATTGAAACTAAACCGTGGTCATATTTGGACGATGGTGTGTGAAACAAAAGGGCGGAAGTCTTTGTTGTCATGTGACTAAGTTTGATCTTTTACCTATTGTTGTAGGTATTACACAAGGCAACAATTAACAGATAAGAGTGACGTTTTCAGCTTTGGGGTTGTACTGTTGGAACTCATATGTGGACGGCCACCTATAGATACAACATTGGGTGATCGAATGGAATGGTACATTGCTGAATGGGTAAGTTGCAAATTTTCTTTATATATTAAAAAATATGTTAATTACATTGACCCAAGTTTTCAGCTTACTTAGTACATGGTATCTCACTTATCACCTGGGCTCAATAGATTGCAAATAAATATTCAAGTAAAGAAGAAAAGGGTTGACTGAGTCTAGAAATTGATGAACAATCAGTAGTAAACCCAAAAATTAAGTTAGGAAAATTTAAGAGTTTCATTCAATCAACAATTCAAGTTAAAAAAATTCTTGTCAGCGTGACCCTAAATTCTAACCCTTCAACTTTATCAAAAAGAAAATATTAGAGTACAATTTCACAACAAACCAAACAGGAAAAACACCCTCAAGAGATTCATGAACATCTTAATTTGCAATTTCAACTTAAAACTACACATTATGAACTGGACAACTCAAGTTTTGCCAAGAATACAAGTCAAGCATTAATTTTGGGGAGAAAAAAATTATAAGTTGTTAAATCTCTCTAATTTAAATGCTAGTAGAGGTGTATAATTGGTGCAAGTGATAGAATTAATGTTGATTGAGTGTTGTGCAACTATTGTGTACTTAATGTTAATTGGGTGTTACATAATTCATGTCAATCAAAAAAATAAAATTGTGTGAAATTTTACGCCTACCCAATAGAACTAAGATTGTTCTACCATAAGAATTGTTTTATTCAAAAATGTTCATTAGGTTTTAAAACTATTTGGAAGGACTTTGGCCAAGATTCTAAAGCAAATTTCAATCGCTAACCAAAAAATAGAAGGATCCTTAAATGTTTTTATTTTCATATTCTATTTGTAGCCAAATTTGACTGCAGTAGGTTACAGATGATCACAACTTGTACTACAAACTAATTTTGTGTCAAAAGATCTTTATGTGTCAATTGAATGTTGTTTAATGAATGTTAATTGGGTGTTGTATAATTGTTTTTTATTTTTATCCAGGTGAAACCACATATAGAAGCAGGAGCAATCAACAACATAATTGACAAAGCAATGGAAGACAATTACATGCTGGAGAGCATATTGAAAGTAGCAGAGATTGCAGTTATGAGCATTGCACCATTTGGTATGAACAGGCCAACAATGAGACAAGTGGTGAGTGGTCTAAGAGAAGCCATTGAAATCCAAACAAACATGCAATCATCATATGATGTCTCATCTGTAAGCATGCAGTCAAATGCATGCTTTGCACCAACAATTGCTAAACCCACAACAACAACAACGGCAAGGAACAACAACAACCATATTCAAGGTTCTAGCCCACTTGTCCAATGCATGTCCAGCAGCAGTGAAACAAACCATTTGCAAACAAATTTCCAGTCTAGCTCAAGCAATCCAATTATGCACATCCCATATGCAAGGTAGAAAAAGAAGGAGATGAAGGAGGAGGAAAAGAACAGGATACTCATGTTTCTCTTTGAAAACATCACTTGCATTTTTAAAAAGATAATCTCCAAACACAATCATAACCAAATGCTCAAAAATTGATTAAAATATTTTTCACCTTATTTGTTTTCAGATATATGAATAAAATTGTGTTGTTCCTGTCCCAACACCAAATGCATTTATGCATTACAACGACTATTGATCTTTTAATACTGGTTTCTTCCCACACCCATAACCACACAAAGAAAATAACATTTCATTTAGATACCTAAAAAAGAATCAACACTTTTTCTCAAGATTGAGCATCTGGTCATAAGACTTTTTTGAACATTGATCCACATTTTTGTTCACTACACTCCTTTTAATCACATTTGCAGTTTGCACACTCAAGAAAGCTTTACACTTGGATTTTCACTCAATTAGCAATGTGTAAGTAAGAGTGTTCATGAGCCAAGAAGGGGACTTCAAAATTGAGGATATGATAGTCATTAGCAAGAGCTTGTTGTACATGTAGCCTTAACGAAAATCATAACAACAAAGCCCACAAATGTTCCACACATGTCCACCATGTTCGGAAACCTGTACAATGGTGGCCCAGGGCTTTCACCAGGTCGAATCTACCAACACAAGACAAATTTGGTGATATTCAAAATATGAAAGTAGAAAAACTTTAAGCACCCTTTCATGTTGTATGCAATTGTGACAAATTTTTAGAATTTCTTTCTTTTTGGGTGCTGTGATCATTGTAAGAATATTTAGCCAAATTTGGCAATATCCAAACTCTGAAAGTAGAAAAACTTTGAGCACCCTTTCATGTTGTACATAGTTGTGACAAAGTTTTGCAAACTTTTAGAATTTCTTTCTTTTTTGGGGCACTTTTACAGAAAGGAATTTGTGATAGAACGTTCTTTTTTGAAAATGCAGAAAATTTGCCACTAAAAAACAAATCATTACTACCAGCCCTTTTTAATGACAAAAAAAACATACAACAAAAAAACAACTGAAATTGAAATGATTTTTGGTACAAAATTTTCTAAAAAATCACCAGATAGACATATTTGTCAAACAACATAAAAGTCCAATGACATCATCACACTACATATTTCTAGAATCAACCCCTTTTTCAAGCTTCTTGAATCATAAAACACTGGTCCATTTTTTCCTTTGTATTATGGGGACACTCCCAGCATCAATTATCCCCAGAGAACATGAATTTTTTTTAAAAGACCTGCAGGGGCCTTGTGGCTTCTGGAAGTTAGTGTGGGGACTGGAGAATAACTTCAGAAGGCCAGACATTTTACTATTTCTCTTTTCTTTTTCATTTAGGCAAGGATATTGTGTTTAGATTCATTATAGAGTATATGATAGCTTAATGGATTTTGGCACCTACGTAGTAGTAGGTCTATTTTGATGCAAGGATTTTTGAAAGATGCTATATTAACTGAGAGATTATCAACCCTAACTTAATACCTGCCCAACACTGGTTTTTTTTTTCCGTGGTAGAACAATGTAGGTGTTGGTTCACTCATGGCACTCTAAACTATTTCACAAGTCCCTTCATTTTTGTCTTCCTTGGTTTTCCAATACCTAAAGAAGAACCGGCCTACAATTTCTACCTATAGTATTTTTCCGAATTGCTATAGGTAGAAATTGGTGGCATTTTTAAAGAATTTCCCTACCCTACCCAACCCATATTCTTTACAAAGTAATTATTGTTTTCATGTGGATTTTGCAGACTAGTTATGTGTATTTGCCTAATGGTCATGTAATGGTCATGTCAATTTTTCACAATGGTCATGTCAATTTTTCATAATGGTCATGTCAATTTTTCGCAATGGTCTTGTAGATAATAGGTCTTGGCACTTGCTTGTCCAAGTGAGGTCTGGTAAATGCCACAAGAGGCAGAAAACGCCAAGGCAGAAAAGTAGGCAGAAAACGCCACATGCAAGCAAAGAAACCATTACAACATGCCAGGTACAAACCATTGTGATCATGAAGATGCATGCAAAGGAATTTCAGCAAGCGTGATAGGGCAAACCAAAATTTTTGAACTGGCACAATGGCCTGTAGCCAACGTGTTCCATAATGGAATGGTTTTCATGACTTGCACAATCGGCATGTGGATTTAACAAAATGAGCATGTGAAATTTGAACAATGGTTGTGTCGGATATACCCAAGAAGACCTGTCTATTGTGGAGTGTAAAGGGGGCTAAAAAGAGGCAAGAAAGGTCACTTGGATACCGTTGGAATGGGAATGGAACCCAAATAGGAAAAATGAACCAACTGCCAATTATGAGTGTATTTGCATGCCAAATTTGTGAAGAGAAAGCATACTGCTTTGTCTGCCTTCTGGATTTGAGATCTGTGATGAGGCTGGTAATCCGAGGGAGGATCTGAAATCCAGAAGGCTCGTAGAGCAGGACCTTCCCTTGTGAAAAAGACCCAGACTAGGTTTTTTTCTAATTCTCTTTCCTTGTTCCACACTACTCCCAATTTGAAAAAAACTAGACACCTAAGCTACTCAGGAGCATCCCTACCCACTTACCCCAATAACAAAGGTGCTTCTTCTTCCTCTTGTTTTCTCTCTTTCTCTTATTTTTCTTCTTCTAGCATCATAGCACTTTCTCCCTTCTTCTTTTAGTAGAAGCATCTTTAAAGTGCCCTTTTATTTTTCTTCCAGCATGGGAAGCAATGTTTTTCAATGCCCTTCTTTCAAATGCCTTTTTCGTTCTTCTCCACGCATTTCGAGTAAGTTTTTTTTTCTGCTTTTCGTTTTTTTTTGTGTGTTTGTGAAAGAAAGAAAGAAGATGGGTGTGTCTGGCAGTATGAAAAAATGAAAGGGATGGAAAGAAGGAGAGATTGTGTGTGAGAATTGGTAGGACAGAAACTGGAGAAAGGGAAGGTGTGTGTGGTAGTAGAATGGAAAAAGAAAAATGGGTAGGAAAAAAGGAGAGAGAGATTATGGGAATGTGTTGGATGACAATCAAAGCAAAAAAGGGAAAGAGGGAATGTGGGGGAGGGAGGGATAGGTAGGGAAAAAGATGAAAAGGGACATGTGTGACAACATGATAGAAAACAGGGAAAGAAGAAGAGTGTGTGTGGCAGTAGGATAGGTAGGGCAAAAAGAAGGAAAGAAACATAGGGATAGTAGGACAAGCATGCTAAAAAGAGGGGCAGAAAAAGGGAGAGAGGGGGAGGGGCAACATGATAGGCAAGGCAAGGCATAAAAGAGGAAAGGGGAAGAAGAAAGGAAAGAGGTGGTGGTGAGGATTGAGAAGGATGATGTAGTTGATGACACTCTCTCTTTTAATGTAAATTCTCTTATGTTAAAAGATCAAAGGTTACATAGAATGTTAACTTGTGAGAGCAACAATTTAACAATTAATTCACTCAAATAAAAAAGATGCAAATAATCCGTGATTTCCACGTATGAAAGATGATTCATGAATGGCATGTGTTTTCAAATCCTTTTATTGATTCAAGTTCAATTGAAAGTTGCAAATTTAAAATCAACTTTTTAATTGTGATTTAGGTTGTTTGGAACCACAAACATTTGGTTGTGGTAGATGTAGTTCATCTTGCCATAAATTCCTACTAAATGTAAACACATCACACAACAAGGATGTCAAAGGTGGCAAACACTTACCACTAAGCTCATAACTTTAATGATGGTTTTTGAGTTAAACAAGTGATTTTTTTGGAATTTTTTTGTAGTTCATTTAACCTTAATGCTTACATTGGTGTGGATTAATAGATTATCCATCAAAGTTTTTGGCAATTGTCAATATATTTTTTCACAAGTCGTATTGAAAATCATTTTTTGTGACCATGTTTTGTGATGCAATATTTGAATTTACTAAGTCTTCAATAAGTATGCAAAAGAATGATTCCATAATGCTTCTATAAACACAAAAAACCATCAATTCAAAAGATGCAATATTCATATTTTTTATGTTTATTTCCCATCAAAATAAACACAACATTTGCAATATTCATATTTTCGATGTTTATTTGCCATTGTATAAACACAACATTTGCAATATTCACATTTAGGTTGTTAAGTGCAAATTTAACTCCTATTTAACACCTTAATTTGGGCCAACCCCCCTTACCCCCTTGTGGATGATCAAAGGGAGGGATCATAGTTGATTACATAGATTTCATAACCTTACTCCTTCTAATAATTGTCTTCTCATGTCTACTCTAGATAGATGTCTTGTTTATTTTTACCATTTTTTTCCTCTTTTATTACCTAAGTACAACCTTAACCTATGCATACTCATGCAAGCATCATCATTCATGAATCCCAACTTGTTACATAAACTCCACATCCCATTTCTTCTAACAATGTCCTTCCTTGGTTCTTATTTATATTTCCTTTCTCCTATTTGCTACAGATAGCTATGTTGTTTTTTTGTACCACATTGTGTTTTATTCCACTTAATTAACTGCAACCCTGACCTAAGCATACTCATGCAAACATCATTACTCATGAATTTTAACAAATCTTGGTGCAAAACAAATCTCACATCTTCAAAAAGATGTCACAAGGTATTGTTTTTCCATGTGAGTTCTCATGTACAACACAAACGGGTTTGGAACCGAAACAATGTATGATTACTACATAGCTATGAAATCTATGTTCTTGGTTGTAAAATTATTCTCTCACCCTTCAATTGTCTATGCAAGCCTCACCATTCTCCTACCATGAACTAAACACAACCAACACCAAAACCATTCCAAACCAAAAGCGTTTCAAAAAAACAAAACTTCAATTCTAACAAACTTTGCATTCATATAATAGCTTTGTACAAATGAAGGTGTTTTTCAAGGTCACAAACACCCACTTATATACCAACCAAAAAGAAACTAGTCAAGAAACTTCTCAAGTTTTATCCACCACATGGTTCCCGGTGTGATTCCACAATTAATCAGAAGGAAACAAAATCACATGGTTCCCGGTGTGATTCCACAATTAATCAGAAGGAAACAAAATCACATGGTTCCCGGTGTGATTCCACAATTAATCACAAGGAAACAAAATCACATGGTGCACATAACTTGCACATAAATTAATATGTGAAAGTCAATGCACCATGACCAAATTATGAAACCCTACCATTCAATTTACCCCTTTACACAATTACCTCAAGTTACACACCAAGTTACACTCCCATTCCTTGTTCTAGTTAATTCCTAACTTGGCTTTTATATTGCCTTCCATGATTACAACTCCTATTTCTACCCTTACATGCATTTCTAAAGTTTTTTTTACTTCACCCCAAACCAACCTTTCACACCCTCATTCTATGGGATAGCTTGCCCCCTAGTTCACTAGTTCTCTTGTTTTCACAAGATGACAAACCATCATTTACATGTTCTTAGGCCCGACAACCCTAGTTATTTCCTCTTTCCTACTCCTAGCTCCCCACTTTAGCAATAGTCTAAGTAGTTTTTCTTGATTTCCACCATTCATTTTAAGGGGCTTTGACCAATAGAAAGCAATTTTTACAATGCCCATGTGTGAATATTTCATCAAATTTTTAAAAACTTAATGAAATTAATATTACTTACATACGAATTATTAAAATTAATATGAGCTAAAAATATTGAAATAATAATAATAATATTTCTTGGGCTTTTCATTACTTCACACTACTAATGATGATTAGATGGTTATGAAAAAGGTTGTACATTCCCCAATGTTACCAAAAAATATTTCCAAAAAACTCTAATTGAAATTTATTCAAATAGTAGTTATTTTAATATTTGATTAATGATAATTTAATATATGCTTATTTTTAATTTTTATTACAACCAATATTTAATTGAAAATACCAAAAAAATATAGTATATTATTATTATCTATTAAAGATTATTATTTATAACATGTAAGTGGGAAAAAGTGGGTAGGTAAGTAAGAATATGAATGACATATGCATGTAGGGGTGAGTGCATAGTTGGGTGCTAGGCATATAGGTGGTGGGGGGTTGGATTAGTAGGTGGATAGGCAGGAAAAAGGGATGGAGATCTATTAGGTAGGTGATAATGCAAGGCCTTGATTCGTACATGGTAAGTTGTGCTAAAAAAGCGAGTAATATGTACTTAGGTAGGTGAGGTGAGAGTTAGAAAAAACAACTAGCACAAAAAAGAAAACCCGGGTAATGGTCATCACCAATAGAAAAATGAACTGCGATCAAACACAAATTTCGGCACCAGATGAGAAATCCCTTCCCATGAATATATCATGAGGGAAGAAAAACAAGGCATCACAAACACGCTGGCCCTGCCAATAGGTAAGATGTTGTACATCTACTCACTGTGTCCACACTCTGAACACCAAAACAAATTCATTCCAATCTAAACGGTCTAAACACTTTCACCAAAAAAACCGATTCACCTGATATGAAATCGGTTCTAGTAAGGTAAAAACTTCCAAAAGTTGGATCGAATGCAATTGTCCCTGACCATGTAGGGGCGGGGGCCCAACAAAGCCAGGCATTTTGGATGATGGAATGTGGGCGAGATTTTACACTAATAAACCCCTAAACGTCAGAGAAAGACCCAAAAAAAAAACACTGAGAAGCTGACCAAATTTGATCCTCTCTGACGTTTAGGGGTTCAGCAGCGTACCTCGAAAAAGTTTAGAGGTTTTTGGAAAGGGAGATGGCAATTTCGTTGTCAACTTTCAGGCCCCCCTGCCCACCTAACGAAAAGTGCAACGGGCAATAATAATAATTGTCCGAGCTACTCCTGAGGTTCTTTTTTTCAATTAGATTTTTCACCTTTTTTGCAGGTCGGGGTTGGGTCGGCGGGTATGCGGTTCTTCCTTCTTCTGTATAATTGCCGGCTGTTGTTGTCGTATTTTAAATACTTAAATAAATGATGTGATCGAACAAATTGACGCCGTCGTTGTTGTTGCGTGGGTGTTTTTTTGAAAACAATTTTGGCTACGTAAGTATTTGCGCTAGATTGGTTTGATGTTTGTCTCAAAAGATCGAGAGAGAAATCGATTCATGGTTTCGCAAAAGACTGGAGGGAGGAGTAACGCATAAGATTTGAATTGTAAGAAAGGAGGATTAGCAAAAAAGATCATCACTAAAAGATAAATTTGTGTATCTGATGTTTATTTGACGAGGAATGGTGTTTATTCGACGAGGAAAGTCTTGGGGAAAACTTTATAGGTCAAATGGTGGCTGTCTTGTAGATGAGGAGGAAGCTTGAGAACGGGGAAAGCGTTGTTTTGTTTGTGCTATGGCTTTGTTTTTTCTTGTAGCTGTGTGAATCAAGAATTTGAACTTGTTTTTATTTTTATTTCATTTTTCGGATTGGTGAAGAGTTGAGGAGCTTTGATGCTCGCTTGTGGATGTGAAGGTAAGCTTTAGAGGAAATTCTTCGAGGTGAATTCTGTTTTTTGTTTTTGGATCTCTCTTTCTCTCAATCTCTTGAACTAGGATTTCGATTTGGTCTTGCGGAGGTGTTGTTGTTGGGGAAAGGGAGCGGATGAGAGGAGCTAGAGGGAAATGAGCGTGTGAAAGTGTTGACAATTGGAGGAAGACGGAAACATGAAAGCAGATGTTCTTCGTGGAATCGTTCCTGTCTCTTGAAGTAGAATTTGGTAAGGATTTCTGGGTGGACAGTTCCTTGCCTGGGTCAAGGAGCTGTTGATTTGATGCAAGAAGAGACAGAGGATCATCGTGATCTCTTTACAGGATTGGACTCAACCAGAAGTGGACTCAGAATTTCATCATTCAATTGGCCTCTCCTTCCTGTTCCCGAAGCTGTTCTTCTTTGAATTTCTTCTCTCTTTTAGGGTTTTCACAGGATGGGAAGGGATTTGGCCTTTTGCATCTTGCAGCGGTGAATCCCAGAGTTGAGCACAAGAGCACAAGAGCCCCACCGTGAGCTTGACACCCCAGAGCTTGAAGCTCAACAAAATGGGGTCAGAGCAGTTTAGCTCATTGAGGCTCCGACGAATTGCAACAAAACTAGAGGGTGCAGTTTCTTCCACCAATTTCACCAGACAAGCAGAGCCAGATGAGCCTGTAACACCATGTGGCCGGCTGTTTTGTCAACCCAATATGAACTGCTATATTATGTGCACCCTTGGGTTCAAGAATCCTATAAACTTGCCAGACTTCAAAAGGGCACTACAGGAAACCCTGGTGAAACACAAACGCTTCCACAGTGTCATGGTTAGCTTCCCTTATTCCAAAAAAAAGATCCGAAAGAGACAATCACTCATTGTTGTCAGAAGACATGGCATCTTGCATCTACCCAGCTGTTCTCTTCATGGTTTACGTTGTCTCCACTAGATGTGCACGCAGCATCTTGTTGATCTGTTTCCTGCAGATTGTTGCTCTCAGGTTTCAGGGATGTGAATCTTAATAGTCCAGGAGTTTTGCCTGCTGATGAAACTGACTATCAGCAGTTGTGATGATGCAGAAGAAGAATATGAATGGTACAGATGTCTGGGTGCCCATAGAGGTAGACATTCATGCACATGTTTTCGAGCCCTCTGGTTTCTCAGAGGAAGATGTTGCTGCTCCCCATTTTGTTGAAAAGTATGTTGCTGATCTTGCAAGTGCACCGTCCATGAGCTTCTCACGGCCTCTATGGGAGTGCCATGTATTGAATGGGACATCAGGAGATGCAGCTGCACACATGATTGTTCGTGTGCATCATTCTTTAGGTGATGGAATTTCTCTCATGTCTCTCTTATTGGCATGCACACGGCGTGTAAATCATCCTCACATGTTGCCCTCAGTTCCATCCAAAAGGAAGAAGCCGAAGGTGGAGCCATATTTTGTTCCGCTGAATTCATTGTGGACAATGCTCATTCTTCTGTGGAATACCATACTTGGTCTTGCATATTATTTTGCAACAATTTTGTGGATGAAAGACAGTGATACAAAGATCAAGGGTCATTACGGTGTTGACAAGGCCCCCAAGAGCCTTATGTACACTGTAATCGACATTGATGATATGCGTGTAGTGAAGGATGCTGTTAATGGGGTAAGTTTAATCTTGCCTTTTCATTGTTGATGTCATATTCAGGGTAACCTGCACTCTTTCATATTGACAACAAACAAGAGTATGTATGTCATGAATGATATTCTTACTATTAATGAGCTATGTATCATGGATTACAGACAATAAATGATGTTCTCATGGGCATCATTGGAGCAGGCCTCCACCGGTATCTGGAGGGTCGTTACAAGGTTATGCAGGATGGTATTTTTCTCACATTTGTTCCTCCAAGTAAATTTGTGACTTTTGCTTAAACATGCAAGTATGTACTTGTTGTCATGAGACATGCATGATAGCATTCATTAGCTCGAATGGAGATACTATTGACTTCTTCAATTAGCTGACATCATAACTGAGTTTTCCAGTTTCTTGCAGAAATGTGAAAGGAACTAAGGATGAAATTTGTATATATTTTCTATCAATGTTTAAGCAAATTACTATTTAGTAGTCTACAGCCATTTTCAGTAGCTGATAAATTTAGCTGGGAGGAACCACAGTTCATCACTGCTATTCATGATGGAGGTGATGGTTTGATACTTTGTGAGTGACATTCACAAGGCTATAACCTCACTCATTCTTGTCATGTTTGTTCTAGTTTGGCCAAGACTGTCACAACAATTACCTTAAAAATGTTCGTGTGGAGTTTCCTCTGCAACCTCATTGGTATTACTGTCATGAGATCATTGATTGTTGTCCTTCAGGTCAATGTCATAAGATGGTTAGGTGCTTTATGGAGAAATTGGTATGGGCAACTTTTGCAGGTGCGACAGAATCCAGAGGGAAGAACAGTCACATGGAAGGTGTAACCCAAATCCACACAACAGTGCAAAATAGAGATGTTGATCACAGGAAAGACAAATCAATAGTGGACCATCTCCGCATACGCGCAACAGCCTTAATGAACACTAGACCAACTCCAGGCCTTCAGGTAGGCCCATCTGGCAGGAGGTCATAATTCCTGGACAGATGGTGGTTGTCCAAATGCTGCATGTAGTTTGTTGAACACAGGGTTACATTCTTCTCTCTGTCGCTGGTGGCTGCAGGAACTTGCAACAATGATGGAGGGTGGATCTCAGACACAGTGGGGAAACCGACTTGGATACCTGATCTTTCCCATTCCTGTCAAGCATTTTAGTGATCCACTGGATCATGTGCGAGCAGCCAAGAAAATTGGCAACCGGAAGAAGGCATCTCTTGAAGGCGCATTCACTTACTGGAGTGGAGCACTCCTAATGGCAATTACAGGGCCAGTTGTAAAGCCTCTGTCCCTCAATCCTTTGTGTTCCTCTTTGTAATCTCGATGCAGTTTCTATTCTGTCACAGAGCTGAGGGTGGAAACTAATATTATCTGTGTAGGTGAGTGAACTGTTTCCATTGTTTTGGAGTTTTAGTGACTTCCATATTCATATTGCTTTGACCCCAGTGAAGACTTGTTTGTTGGTTTGGTACACTATTCTACAGAAAAATGTTCTCACTAGTCATTACAAAGACTTTTGGAACTTGAAACCTTCAAAATTATGTGTTTGCAGCTGCCAGCACTGCTTACAGAGCATACAACATTGCAGACTACATTGGCAGTGTCGAATGTGCCAGGGCCAATGGAGCCTGTCATGTTCAATGGAAATCCCATTGTCCATATCTACCCCGCTGCAGCAGGACAGCCATCAGTGAGTACATCTATGCACTATACATCAACTTCAAAACCTTATGCTGTGGATGCTATTCTCAAAATGAACACTGTTACAATGCCTGCAAGGACCTTTGTGTTTTCTGTAGCTCTGATACTAATATGTGTTCCTGTGGCTGCAGTCACTATCAATTTTCTTTCAGAGCTATGATCAAAAGGCGTGCTTGGTTGCCATGACAGCCAGAGACCTCATTCCAGACCCAGGTGCCCTTTGTGAATATATGGCTGATGCCCTCCAGGAGATGAAAAGAGCTGTTGCTTCTAGGAGGCAAGATGCAAACTGATCTACAGATAACTTAAGTATCATATCCATGTACCATATGTGCAGTTTGTACTTGGCTGTAAAATGTGCCATGTGGATAGTTTGTTTTGAGCCATTAGTAGTTTGTATTATTCTCAGGATGTTGTCAGCATGAAGGAGAACCTGCTTTCTTTTCCATTAGTTTGCAGTTACAAGAGTGTAGATCATTTAGTTGGGGCTGTGGCAAAAGTAGTCAGTTATATCAGGCGAACACACATTTTGTGCTTACATTTTTGCAGTCTACCTGGACCACCATTTCTTGATCTGAGCTGCCAAAGTTATGCTGCTTAAAGCACTAAAAGCTTTCAGATTTTCTATTGATGGTCCTAGAGCCCTTTCTATTTGAAGTAGCAATGAATTGGTGGCAGTTTTTTTTAGGTGAATGTTTGGGATGTGATATTTGCAGTTTGTTGCACCCATGCTTTGTAAATTTCTGTGAAAAGTCATTGGTTCTATGCATGGATGAAACTCTGTTAGCTCTCCGGCAATGATGCAGCTATTACTGAAAGATGAGGCAAGTGGCAATCACATAATTGAGAGAACCTTTTGCATGTCCAGGCCACTCTGCTTGAGAGAAGGTGCTACAGTACATTGTCCTAAATAATTCTGGGCTCTAGACTCTAGACCAGTTCAACTCAGAAATGAACCAGTTCAAGTCAGAAATGGCAACTGGGCCCCATATTTTGAGGGGAAATTTTGATATTGGCACACTCAAAATTCAAACCTTAGGTTCTTGCATGTGCCCACTAAATAATGGGGTTTAGAAACATGTCTTCTTTTCTATGACCTGCAGCCAAATTTGGCTAAGGCCAAATGAAGAAGAGTTACTAGTTATGTTTGCAGAGAGTTACGTCGCTTACAACCGTCACGCCTAATGGTCCTCTCGGTTTTTTACCTTACTGTCTAGTTGTTTTTCACCTACTTTTACTTCCTAAACCTCTGGAGATGTTGGAGCAATTGGTAGTACCCGTGCCCAGAAGTTCGGGCAGATTCAGAAATTTAGGGCTCGCGATTGCTCTTGAGAAATTCTCCAAGAACAAAGACAAAAAAAAAGCTCTTGCATGAATCGCGAGAGAGACAACCATTCATTCATTCGCAAAGAATTTGGATCTGAAGCTCGCGAACGAAGAGGGAGGATTCTGAAAGAAAATCTGGTGTCCCAAGGGCGAAAAATCCTTGTTATAGTGGAGTTGTGTTGTTTTGCGATTTGAAATTATGCCTCAGAAAGCTCGCAAAGTGTCTCAGGCTGCTTCTCGTAGGAGGCCGGTGATTGTCAGGAAACCCAGAAAGGCTCGCGTGACGCAGGTGAAGAAGAGAGCAATGACAAAAATACCCTGGAAACAACAGCGTAAGAAAACGAAGAAGGAGGATCTACGAATCTCTAACCTTGATTTCGCAGATCGGAATTCTGAGAGCACTTTCATGGATGTGTTGGATTCTCCGAGAGACGGCCGCGAGAGTGATGCGAGTGGTCCACTTTCGGCTTCCGAAAGTCATAGCAGTGATATGGTAGGGGATTCCGAGAACAACAGTCACGATGATCCAAGAATGAACAACGAAATTCTGCCTGTTCATGTCGGAAGCGTCTTCAAAGACTGTCGTTATAAAGTGCATGGCAAACTTGGATCGGGCTCCTTCTCCACTGTCTGGCTTGCTTGGGACTCGGATCAGGAAACATACGTGGCGTTGAAGGTGCAGAATTGTTCCCGAGATTGTGCGCGAGCAGCTCAAGAGGAAATCAAGATCCTCCAAGAAGTTGCTAAAGGAGACAAAGCAGGAAGCAAAAGCGTCGTTCGATTGCTCGACCATTTCGATCACAGTGGTCCAAATGGTCGACACAAATGCATGGTCCTGGAGTATCTTGGAGACAATTTGCTCAGCTTATTGAAACAGAACAAGTACAAGGGATTACCTCTGCAACTTGTCAGAAAACTCTCGAGACAAATACTCGTTGGACTTGATTATCTTCACCGTGAGCTGAAGATCATTCACACGGATCTAAAGCCTGAGAACATTCTCCTTGTCTCCCCGTTGGATCCAGGGAAAGATCCTCGGAAACAAGTTCCAGCAGCGAAATCTCCTCACAATCTCGTCACAAAAAGACCGGCGCCGGGACATGAAAATCCAATGCCTGGCAATTCCTTAAAAAACCAGGTAACAAGCGAGGATCCAAACTTCAACGACAAAGAGAACGTCGTACTTCAGACGAAAGACACATTGATCACACGGAAAGTGGAAGAATTCTTTGCAAGAAAAATCCATCAGCCAACAGAAACTCTTGGTACTTATGACTCGACGATCTCGCCTGATTCGAGTAGAGCACAGCAAGATGTGAGTAGCAACGGAGAACCTCCCATAGATTCCGCCAGCAAAGATCCAAGTTCTTGTTGCAAATCGAAAACAATGCGCAGCCTGCAACAAGCAGCCGGAGCCACATTTGGTAGCAAATTTGTTGATCCACAAAAATCAGTGCCAAAAGCAAGCGACCGTGGACAGCTTAATAATAGTCAAGCAAATGCATCAACGATCCTTGAATATGACAGTGCAGTTCTTCCGCCTCCCTTCAACAACATCGACACGAGGTGCAAGATAGCAGATCTAGGAACAGCATGTTGGATCCACAAGCAATTCACCCGCGAAATTCAAACAAGACCTTACAGATGTCCAGAAGTGTTGTTAGGGGCCAACAAATACTCCACCTCTGCAGATATCTGGTCCTTCGCATGCCTTGTTTTCGAGCTGGCCACAGGCAACGCATTGTTCGATCCGAGAAGCGGTGGAGACCAGTATTCCAGAGACGAGGATCATCTCAGACGGATCATGGAGGTGTTAGGCCCCTTACCAAGAAAACTGTTCAATGAAGCTCCCAATTACAGAGCCTATTTGACCAAAAATGGAGAGCTCCGCCGCATCAAGTCTACACAAGTAGGCCATTGTCCTCTCAACCAACGCCTGGTGCAATCTTTCAGCTTCTCTGAAAGAGATGCCAAAGAACTTTCGGATTTCCTTCTCCCGTTGTTAGATCTCAACCCTGACAATCGCCCTTCTGCTAATCAGTGCTTGCAACATCCATGGTTGATTGCATAAGCAAGCTTCTTCTCTTTGTCAGCCCTTTTTTGGGTGCCAAGGTATATATAGCCAAAATGCTATATTTTAATTTTTTTAAAAGTGCTAAAATCATGTGCTTTTTGAGATCATGTGCCTGGCCATAATCCCACCAATTTTAAGAAAGATCGCCAGATTTCTTTCTATACATGGTTCTGAAAAATTGGGAGTTTTCAAGCAGGATTTTCTGTTTGTGGGGTGAGATTTCCCATTTTGTGTTGCGTCAATTAAAGCCATGGGTGGGCTTCACCAAAATTCGAGACAAACTCTTGACTTGACTCCCACCTTGGGGTCCCTTACTTTTATTAAAGCTGTGGTCCTAGGGCTTTACCCTACACAAAAGGATTTTCAGCAATAAAACCCTTGGAATTTTTTTCTCAAAACCCTAGCCCAAAAATGTCAAATGCACTCAGCCTACCCCTCTCCTCATCAGCCTTTTATTCTCCATGTGAAATTTTGACCAAACATTTGTCAAAAATCCAATAATTCTTTTGGAAAAAAGCGCTGAAAATCAGAAAAAGAAAAAATTCAAAAGATTTTTTTTAAGTCACTAGCTTTCTATACATGGTCCACATAGGATAGCCAAAAAATATCAAGATGTTTAAATTTTTTTTCTTTCATATTTTGTTGATATCCAAACCTATGGTTAAAACCACCTCATCTCCATCAAAAAAATTGGAAAAAAAAAAACCACTGCTCCACATTGATTTGATAACAGTCAAAAGAGAGATTAACAAACACATCTGAAAGCAATTGAGAAAAGTGTGGGGTAAAGCTGATGGCCGAGGGCAAAGACCCGCTCTCGTTCTTATGGGGGAGGAGCGGGGGCAGGGGGAACTAAAAAAAATGGAGGGAGATATGAAAAATATAGGCGGGTTTTGAAAAATGAGGGTGATTCAAAAAATGGAGGGCCCACTGGAATTTGCTGATTTACATTTCCTCCAATTACAGTAAAGAAATCCAAGCAGGTCTATCCAAGTCCAAAACCCATCCATATCTTAATGCAACATTAGACAGCAAGAAATGTAAAGAATCCATACAGCCATACATCCTCTCTACGAGGAGAGGCCTCAAGCAAGGCACCAAAAGAGACGACCCATTTGGAGAGTTGAAAGACCTGAAGACCTGAAACTCAGCACAATTTTGCCAATCCAGGAAAAGAAAAATCAAGATTACAACAATACTGCAATTGTTTGGAATCGACAAAAGAAGTACAAAAAACTGTCCACAAGGCTCAGCAGGCACAGTTTCATCTGTAATCAGATGATGAAGGGCAGGTCTGCCTTTCGATGTGCCAAACTATCATCACGGCCAATCCGAAGGGTTCGATCTCTCGACCGGCAGGACAGCAACCCGGCACACTACCGAGAAGCCAACCTCCTGCGTACAATATGCCTGTTGAAAATCAATATTTATAGACGACTTATCGGGCCACCCTATTTTGTGTGGTCTCAAGATTCTGTGTGCTTTGGTACTTACAATAATCAAAAGGATTGAACAGAATGTGTTTCTAATGTTCCCAAAGGTTTCTCCAAGTTCCTCGAGTGTTCCCAATAGCACCTCAACTTCATCTCATAGTGGTTTGGCCTCTACTGAAGTAAAGGTTGTCTGTTTTTATTTGTTTTGTTCATCAAGATCTGCCAAACCACTCCTCCTCTTGCTGCTCTCTTGGTACCATTGGAAAGCCCTCAATGAGTAGGGTGCACCAAGTTGGTGTCATAAATTTTACCTAGAATAGAGAAATTATTCAATATTAAACATTTTTTCATTCAAAATCAGAATTAAAAAATTATAGGGGAATTTGAGCACACTACTGGTATTGTTGGGAAACCCTTCAATTTAATGAAGGTGATTTGGAAACTTTTATACCTAAGGTGTGGGAGACATTGAATTTTGAGTAGTTTTTATCATTGAAAATTCAATTAAATTACATAAAATGGTTTGCACTCTGGCCAATGGCACAAGCCACACCAGTGTATGTCAAATGTAAAGGAGTGCCAAAGGGAAGATGTGCCAAAGTTAGTGAGTGCCAAATTTCTAGAAATTTTCATGCTGGTTCAATCAATGTGGCTCCTTCTAATTTAAAAAAAATCTGCAGGTGCAGCCCCCATCTAATTAGTACAAAGATGAATAGGTACCCCCAGTTTGTAAGCAATGGGTGTAAATAGGGAAAGAAAAAACTAACTAAAAATTTGCTATGAAAGCAACATATGAATCAAAATGTGACGAATTTTTTCCCCAAAAAACAGAGAATATTTGATGGGGATATTATATATTTATTGCACCAAAAGAAATGGCTGATGCCAATTCAGAAAACCAGAAGAAAAAAAGATTACAACAACAAGAAGCTAACAACGAAGGGAATAAACTCATTTAGTTTAATTCCCCATTCCCTTCCCTCGTTGCACCAAACAAGTTTTGGAACAACAAAAACTAAAAAGTCTTCAGAACAAGGCTCAGCAGGCAGTTACTCATCTGTAATCAGAAGATGAAGGGCAGGTCTGCCTTTCTGTATGCCAAGCTTTCATCACAGCCTAGTGCCAGACTCGATCCCAAGACCGGATGAGCTACTTCCTTGGGGACTATCCAGGAAGCCAGCTTCCCAACTGAAGATGATAGTGCAGAACATCTTAGTTACCCAATGTTGTCCTTACTTACTGCACAGCGGAGTTCACACTTGCGTTTTGAGAAGCAAATTTTGTTAAACAGATGGTAATTATTTTGTTTTATTTTTCAAGGTTTGACGATATGTAAATTAAATATCTTTCTTTTTGTCACAAAAAAACTGTACTCATTAATTGTGCAAAGAAAGTACTAATAACATTTCCAGTCTTTAGAGGCTATGATTATTATTCTTGAGTTATTTTGTGTTTTTCCTCTTTTTTCTTGGAAATTCAGGTTTTGTGTGCTTTGATACTTACAAGAATTGAATGGTCACAGAGAAAGTGTTTGTAATGTGTTGAGAAGTGATATTTGTGTGAACCGCTTATAGGTGTCCTACTATTAGGAAAGGGAGTTGGTTTCTTTTGCCCAATTTGTCCCATCCAGACCAGTGTTCTTTTTTTCCCAATTCTGTGATGTTTGCTCAAATGGAGATCATCCAAAGGTTTATTTTGCCAAATTTGACAGTATTCAAAATATCAAAGTAGACAATCTTAAGCACCCTTTCATATTGTAGTCAATTGTGGCAATTTTGGAAGATTTTTAATAAAAAATTCGTTTCTTGCCCAATCTTTCTCAGAACAACAGGGAATTTGCAACAGAATATTTTTTTGCAAAATGGCAAAAATTTGCCAGAGAAAAAATCACTGCTTAAGAGCTCTCAAACCATAGGCAAAGCTCACTGAGATGCTCTCCCAAACCACCAGAAAGCCCTCACTCAGTAGAGGTGATTTTGTAGAGAGACTTGTAATGCAGAGGTTATTGAAACTTGAATATTTCCATACCTTAAAAACAAATCAAAAAAAAAGAAACCAAGATTTTAGGGAATGGCAAAGTCCCATTGGAAATGAGTAATGAATCCCGGTGCACTGAGGTGGATTTTTTACTTTATAGACCTTTGGTAGGGGTGGAGTTATTGAATTTTGAGTAATGATGCTTTACAATATGTGCTCAATGGCACATGCAACACTGACTGCTATTATAATAGCAATTTGATATTTCACTGGCATTTCATCAGCAAGATTGGTAAGGGCAGAAGAGATGGAACTTAGGTTAAATACTGTTGCAGGAGCAAGGAGCAACTGAACTATGTACACATCTCTTGTCAAGATTGCAGAGGGAAAACTGCTCTGATGTCATTTTGAAGGTAATGGTTGTTTGAGTCAGTTACAAAACAAACATGACAAGAATTTGCAGAGCCCTAACTTTGAAAGTGTTCAGGTTTGCAGTCACCTTGAGAGTGTTGCTCATGAAGTACCAGACCATCATGACCTTCAGTTATTGAATAGCAGCTTCCATTACTCTCCCTCTGACTTCATCAGCTCCTTACACTGGATGTCATTTTCTTAGTATATAATAATCTGCACAAGACTTAGCACAAAACGATTGTACAAACATGCATCTTGAGTTTCTGTTGCATTTCCAGAAGGAACACAAAGACATGACATTGGCTAGCATTCTAGTAACAAAACCACACACTTAAAGAGAAACTGGGAGACAATTTGAACAAAAGACAAAAAGGTGAGAGATTGATCATGACATGCTACAGAAAAAGCACAGCAAAAACTCACTTATTCTAGATTAGCGCTTGCATGCAGCTTCAAGATCACAGGTAAAAAGAACTGTTTAGTCTCAAGCGTGCACATGAAATCCTGATTGGACTTCCCATTACTGTGATGAGGAGGAAGAGTCTTGTAATGGAAAAAAGGGGAGAGACATATAAGAGTAGGTTGGAGCCAAAGTTTGTCCATGAATGCAGGTGTTCCTCCACTTTTCTAGTACTTATAGTCCTTCACATGAAGACTTTCAGTTCCAACACCTGCTGCTCCTGCACTGCCACCATACTTGCCAAGGGTAGCCTCTGAGTTGGCTTTAGCACGGACATACAAAGCCTTTTGTGCAGCTTCTACATTCTCCTTCTTTCCTGCCCATGTCTTGAGAACAGTTGCTTGCAAAGCGCGACCAAAGGAGAATGAAAGTGTCCATGGCTTGATAGTGTTGAGGGCATTCATCGCATTCAGATTCAAAGTTGCTTCCTCTTCACTCTGGCCTCCAGAAAGGAAGACAATGCCAGGGACAGCGGGGGGAACAGTCCTCTGAAGAGCCCGAACAGTGAACTTGGCAATTTCTTCAGCAGACACTTTGGGAGCTTCAGACCCTGGTGTGACCATGTTAGGTTTCAATAGGGTTCCCTCCAAAAGAACTTTCTGATCATTCAGCGCCTTGTAGCATGCAGCCAACACCCTTTCAGTGATATCAGCACACTTCTCGATGGAGTGGCTGCCATCGACAAGAATCTCAGGCTCAACAATTGGTACCAGCCTGCAGGCACAAGATGTCAAAAAGGCTTCTCAGTCCCACAAAGCAACCACAGTCATCACATGAGACACTTTAGGGAAAAGCCTCAAGTAAAGCTTCAGTTCTGTCTGTTAACATCTTCTGCTCTGTCTAAATTCATAGGTCACAATGATGAGAACCAAATTTCCAACCAGTGCACATATCACATGAATAGGTATAATATTCAGCAAAGAAAAACAGCCATTCACTAACTAATATTTCATCTGCCAAAAAACTCCAGCAAAGCTCCTATGCAGGTGCAGGTGTGAACACTTTGACTGAACAGCATTCTAGTGTGGTATGCTGAACATGACTAACAGCATATTGAATGATAGAAGCAGCAAGACATTCTCTACACAGTTTAGTTGAAGATGCATAAGACAACTATTCTCAAGTCTCTCTACCATCCTGTCTATTCACTGCACCAAACCTCAATTCAGGTATGGATATGGCAAGCAATTGTGAGTGGCCTGTAATCTCTTACAGCCTAATTCTCCCTCAGGTACGTATGAATCACAGACAGATATCCATGCTCAAAGACAAAGAGATGTCCGAAATGAAAGGAACAGAACCAGAGAAAGTCAAAGATAGATATGGTGACAAGATCAATGAAACATTGAGTGAGTGAGTGAGTGAGATATTCTGGGTTCTGGGTTTTCTCACCTGTACTTGAAGAACACATAAGGGAAAGCAAACAACAGCAGACACCCAATTTCAAAGCAGAGTAGGCAGAAGAACCCAATCAAAAGGCAAGGACATAATTAGAATTTCTCACCCATTCTCTTGGCAGATGATGGCATAGCGAGCCAGGCCCTGTGCATTCTGCTGAATAGCAAGCTCAGAGGGCTCAATGACACCAATCTTCAAAACGGCTCGCCATTTAGCAAACCGAGCCCCAGCCTTATAGTACTGCTGGCAACGCTGAGCAAGACCATCGTGGCCTTGGGTGGTGGTCTCTCCATTAGTTCCAGCTAGATCGACAGTGCCTTTGTCGACCTTAATGCCGGGGACCACTCCTCCTTCCTTGAGGACCTCCACGAAAGGTTTCCCTTCCAATGTCTTCTGGTACAGGGTTTCCTCAAACAGAATCACTCCACTCAGGTATTGGGACACATCGGGAGCTGTAAAGAGCAGCTCTCTCAACGCCTGTCTGTTGGACTCCACATTCTCCACCTTGATGCTGGCAAGGCGTTTCCCGATCGTTCCTGTGCTCTCGTCAGCCGCTAGAATGCCCTTCCCGGGAGTTGCGACATACTTTGCTGTAGCAATAAGCTCCTCAGCGTACTTGCCCGTGTAAGCTGACATCTTGCCTTCCTCTCTAAAATACGCGGACGTCGATGTATTTACTTGCCGAGCTTTTCAGATCCGAAACTCTGCAAAGCAAACGCGGGTGAGCAAATGCCACAAGACATCAGTAGCACGCATTGAGAAAGAGATCCCAGGCCACAGATGCAGATACAACAGTATTGGACTCAGGCACGCATCTTGGCCGGATGGAACGATTCCGGCAAGCTTAATCCATCTTCAGTCCATCAGCCATGAATCCAGCATGATGCAAAAGCAGGAGATGACAAAAACAAGGGTTAGTTCATCGTCCTTCCTTTCCAATTCGATCAAAATCAAAGAAAATCAGGGTGACATGCTCTAGATCTTTTGCTCTGAAATGCTCGAATCTCTCTACAAGATTGCGCTTGCTACCACAAATATAAAACCTGGACCATAGTACTGCCTGAAACCCTGACGAGCTCTGGTCCAGGTTCCTCAAGAAAAACCTGGATCAGTGCCATGACACCGATCGGTTTTGAAGCCGCCAATACTGGAGTAGGAATAGCATGTCACTAGCGGCAGACATGATCACAATGCAACGGAAAGAACACGAGATAAAACAAACCATAACAAACGTGAGAAAAAAACACACAGTTGCCACTAGTCTTCAGACTAAAACTCTCAAGACGTCGGATATCTGTCCGCCGCTGCTATGCAGCGCGACTGAAATATAAACCAAATACAAGTATCTAATATCAGTCTAGCTTACTTCGCTTTGGCGAGCATGAGCCAAAGACAGAGAGCAGAATAGAATCTCAATATTCACCTTCCGTGTGAAGACGAAGAAACATCCACCGCACTTCAGAAACCCAAAAGTTCGCTAGTCGCAAGAGCTCTCAAGACTGATGGAAAAAAAGACCTAGACTTCTCTCAATAGCAAAAAAAAATGATGAATCCAGAAAGAAAAAAGCTTGTACATGAAATCACCGAAACGGATCTCGTTTTTAGAAGAATGAATACAACATGAGCACGGATTAAGAGAAGAAGATATTATATAACTCGCATTTTTGAGGTTGCAACAATCTTCGTGGAAAGCTCTTACAGTGATCTTCTGTCGTGTGATCGATCTCCTTCGGTTTTTGCGCCGCGACGACAACAATCTCCTCCTCGTCTTCCTCGTCTTCTTCTTCCTCGTCTTCGTCGTCGTCGTCTTCTCCTTCCCAACGCACCGCAGTGCAGGGAGCCAGGCTCCCGAGTACCGGATGTGACCGGTTTCCTGTCACCGGTAACACCGACTCCACCGGTTCCGCGGATGGCGGTCCGCTGGGAGCTTATCCGGATCGAGGTCCCAAGTACAGGTCTCAAATTGACGTCTTCATTTGCATAATCAGTTTTTCTCCCTTTTTTTCTTTTCTTCTTATTAAATAGTTCCATAATTTGGTGAAGAGATAATTATGAATTAGCTTGTGAACTATTGAATTAGGTTAAAGAAATATTCCAATCCTTGATCTAGGTAATGTTTCCATTAATGAAAAGGAAATCCCTAATTACCTAGTGAACCATTTGAATTAGGCTAAAGAGATTTTCCAATGCTTTGATCTAGGTATTGTTTCCATTGGTATAAAGGGAAATTCCTAATTACCTAGTGAACCATTAGAATTAGGCTAAACAAATTTTGCCAATCCTTGATGATCTAGGTAATATTTTCAGTAGTGAAGAGAAAATCCCTAATTGAGATTTTCCAATCCTTCTTGATCTAGGTATTGTTTCCATTAGTGAAAAGGGAAATTCCTAATTACCTAGTGAACCATTCAAATTAGGCTAAACAAATTTTGCCAATCCTTGATGATCTAGGTAATATTTTCAATTAGTGAAGAGAAAATCCCTAATTAGTGGACCATTTTGTTAAAATTGGTTGAGACTATGAATTTTCCTAATCTTTTTGCATTCTGAAAAACATTGTTTTCCTTGTGGTATGAGGATTTCTTTTTTCTATCAATTTTGCGATATAGTAACCATAGTAACAACCATCCACAAAAGGAAAGAGCCAATTTTGGTTTACAGTTCAGAAGAGGACCAGCATTTTATTTTGCAAGGGCAATCTGCTAAAAATCTTCTCTGGGATCATCCCTAAATCTCTTGTGAGATGCTCATCACCGCCCATGCTCGCTCACAAAATGAAAAAGAAGAAAACACTGGAGAGGATAGTAAACGTAGAATCTCACTATGTTTTGGCAATCTCCAAGAGACCCCGAGTGAGTGTCTGAAGGGTGTGGTGGGGGGGGGGGGCCCAGTTTGGTGGGAAGTTGTATTCTTGCGGACGGACGGACTGACTATGCATAATCGGATGACTTGACAAAGATAACCAGCTATAAACTAATTTCTTAGTTACAGAAGATGGCACCTTACCCAACCGAATTCAACCAGGTCACCGAGAGGAGGATGGCATTTGACACCTTGCAAGTGAAGGTTATGTTGGCATGAGTGAGGGGGATTAAGTTTCGTAAGGAGCCTTCCCTTATTCCGATCTTTTAACCAGTGTTGTGAAGGTATCGGGTTTGAAGGGTAAAACCCGGTGGTTTAGGGTCACCTTCTTCTAACTCAGACCCAAGTTGACATTAACTTGGTGGAATCGGCACAAGAACCAGACCATGGAAAAAAATGTTTTGCTAGATCTGGAACCAGAACAATGAAGAAAAATATTTTTGAAAACAGGGTAAATATATATATGTAAAAAAGTTGACCTTTTTCAAAAGTTAATACATAGACTGAATTTTATGATTAATTATTAATTATTAATTAATTATTCAACACTATATTTACATAGACCCTTATTTTAATTTGTCATAAAACTTTGTACTCACATAAAATCTTTAGCATTGGGGAATGTTTAATGTGTGTACATGAAACCAAACCTGGTTATCAAAAATTGAGTCCAAAAGTTCTTGATTTTGAAAAAATGTGATAGATTCGAAATCAAAGGGTTCAATTTTTGGAGAGAACCTGGCTCAAACCCATACCC
>Ga0209208_10001784_pt1 | contig 30687 bp, 28 predicted proteins | sample S1TSphfallax_3_FD_187694 | JGI IMG/M metagenome (GOLD analysis project Ga0209208, IMG submission 187694) | Host-associated microbial communities from peat moss isolated from Minnesota, USA - S1T2_Fd - Sphagnum fallax MG (SPAdes) (version 2) | ecosystem: Host-associated > Plants > Peat moss >...
TACCACAAATTCGTCATCGGTTTTTGATTTTAACCACATTGATAAACTATGAGTAGAAATATCATTAATCATACCCCAGAGAAGCTTGGATATTTCTTCTCGTGAAATAAAACGGTCTTTTATTACAGTCATTTTTATACCTCCACTTCTCTTACAGAGAAATAAAGACATAACAGATTGGTAATACTTATTTTCTTGAATAATTTGATATTATTTAATATGGAATTGATATTGGCGTGATTTTTTGCCCCAAAAAAGATTGTATCTTTACTTAAGGCGGAATTGTTGCTACTATACATATAATTCTCCTGCAAAGGTTGAGTTAATGAATTATTGAGAATATATAGACGTGTCAAAGTATAAATATTCTCAGTCACAAGACATAAAAACGTTTGAAGTCCCTAGCTTCAGGCGTTTTTTTTATACCTTGCTTATAGATTAATATAGTGTATAGAAATTATATGTCAAGTATTTATTCTGTATTTTTACAGAACTTTATGATTTTTTACTGTGTACATTTTTATATAAATTTACAGCATATTCTAATTTCTCTTGATTTAACTCATAAGAATGGGGTTGAGATTGGAGTTTTGTAATTACTCCTTTTAATTGTAAAGTCTTCAGTGAAGAATAAATAGCTGTGTGCGAAAGAGGAATTTGACTTTTTAAATCTTTTGCTTGGATAACAGCTATATTATTAATTGATATTTCTATCATTTTTTTTAATATTGCACTTTCTGAATGTGTATACAATCCAATATTAGATATTGCTTTTAATAATAAATCCTTTTGCATATTTTTATGCTTCTCTCCATAATTTGTTTATTTTATAATATACCAATTACCAATAACATTTTCAAGTACTTATACTTGACTTCTAAAAATCAATGATTAGTATTATGGGTTATAGAGATCTTATTTTCGATCTCTATCTATAACCTTTTTTTATTGTGGAGAAGAAATAATGTAAAAAATGAAAACCTACTAAGAGAGATTTTTAAAAAGTCCGGCAAGAGTTTTGTAAAAATTTCTCAAAACATCAGACTCATTTATTAATAAGTCAACCGTTGATTACAACTAACATCAAAATAAAAGCTACTAACTAGCAGCAAACAACTTGATTGTTAGAATAGTAGAGTATTACCTATTCGTCAAGTCGTTTGTAGTTGGTTAAGTAAAAATTTTTTAACTTATTTAATCAAACTAAACAAAATGGCTTACTTACAACATGAACAAGTAGACGAGTATTTAAATCACAAGTCAAAAACAGAATTATCCTTAGAAACACAGGTATTTTTAAGCTTTAAGAATAGAACACCAAACCGCTATAAGCTACTGGACAAGCTTATTAGAGCTAATATTAACCCAGAAGAAGAACTTACAGAAAAAACTGTTTATCTTGGAGAAAAAGCTAAAAAGTTACTTAGAGCTATATTAAAAAAACTCTTTAGTAATAGATATGTTTTAATAAATCATAAATATATTACTCAGGCTACTCGGTGCAAATCTGACCAAAACTTACTTATTTTAAAACAATTAGCAAAAATATTAAAAATACAATTTTACAGGCTTTATACTAATAATAAAGGGACAAAATTTTCCCGTCACTATTACATCGAGTTACATCCTAAAATAGTCCAAGAATTAAAGGATGCAGGCATTTTAAATTCAGAATTCTACCCCGAAAAAAATCGGTTCACATATACTAACAGGAATATTTTTAACAAAGATAAAAATATAGATCTAGAATCTAATTTTTCAAAAAATGCTAAAGAAATTAAAATTGAAGAAAATATAGAACCTAAAATAACTATATTTCCGAAAGAACCTGTTAAACTTAAAAAAAGGCTTCCTAACGATAGGAAAAAGCCAACTAATACTGAACCTAAGGCAAGAGTTTATCATTTTAACCAGTATAAAGAACCTCAAGACTTAAGCTATCACTATCCATTAACCAAAGAAGATTGTGTTAAGTTACAAAGCCTGTCAGGTCGAGATTTTAGCCTACAAACAATAAATGAAATACTTCTTGATATGTCAAAAAGACTTGATAACAGGTTTTGTTCGAAAGCCCAGTTTATTGCATATTTCGGTAAATGTCTGCGATTTGAGATGCGAGATGCCATAAAAACTGGCAACGATAACTTCCACATAAAAGCAAACATCACTCTAATAAATCAAAAAGAAATAGACAGGGAAAAACAGATAGAGCAATACCTGGCCAAGATAGAGCAGCAAGCAATAGCCTATGTTTGCCCCGAAAACCAACTAAAAGCAAGGCTTGCTAACGTCCTTGCACCTCTAAGAAGTTACGAGCTATTGTCAAACATTAAAGATTTTGTGATTGTTGGTAGCGTCCTAAGAATTTACTTAAGAACCGACTGCAATTTAAGCCAGTATGAGAAAGGCTTTGTCTTAAGTCAGGTTCATTCTATTTATTCTACTTCAGAGCTAGATATAGAAAGTGTAGAGTACGTTGTAGAAAATGTCTGTAATTCTGTAAATGGACGTAACGGCTTACAGATAAAACAACCTTTAGTTAAGCCAATATTACAAGAAGACCTATGGGGAGACATTTGCCAACAGCTAATCCAAATATACAATATCCATGTTTACAACAATTGGTTTAGCAAGATCATTCCTATTATTGATAAAGATGCTAAAACCATGGAACTAAAAGCTCCAAATTCTTTTATTCAGGAGGAGATAATAAAGCGATATGGAGATACCATAAAAAGATTATTAATGAACTTGGAATTAAGTTTAAAGGAATAGATAGGCATAAAAGGTAATAATTACCAAGAAAAAATCCGCAAGTGTAATTTTGTCTAAACCATCAAAAATTATAACAATTAAAAATTTTTGCTTTTGGTAAAAAGCTCAGTAAGGTCAGTTTTTAAAACTATCCGCAGAAACTTTGCTCATATTAATTTTACAAAGCTTTCTTAAGATAATATGTTTAAAATCCTTTGATAAAATTAAACTGATTAATTTGTGGTACAGGAAAAATTTGTTAATACAATACTTGAAGTATTATCACCGATGCCTGATGTTACTGCAATAAAAAGTAACGGTCAAATATTTTTATATAAAGATGGAGTTATGTTTGGTAAAATAACTGAGTAAGGTGTTTTATTGTTAAGTAACGATAATAAATTTATTGAAGTAAAAACTGAATTAATAACTAGGTTATTTAGACCTAAAAACAAAATCGATCAATCTGATCTTGATACATTTTTATTCGAAGTTAATAAGGCATGGTGGTTAGCTAAAGGAAAAACTATAACTATTTCGAATATAAAGGATATTTTCAACAAAGATTTAATATGCAGTAAAGCCATTATTAATTATAAGTATAACTTTGTATACTAACATATATTATGTTATAATAGGACCAATAAATTCTAGCAATAATTATGGAAAAAATATCGCCTCGAGTAGACTTAGCTTTCAAGAAAATCTTTGGTGTCGAAGAAAATAAGGATTTACTTATTTCTCTTATAAACTCTATCGTTGGTCAAGATGATCAGGTAGAAGATATTACTTTACTGAATCCCTATAATCCTAAAAACTTCAGACAGGATAAGTTATCAATACTTGATATTAAAGCAAAAGGTATTGACGGCAAAAGATTTAATATTGAGATTCAGATTAGCGATGAAGCTGATTATGATAAACGAGCCCTTTATTATTGGGCAAAATTATATACTGAGCAGCTAAAAGTATCACAGGATTATTCCGCCCTATCCAAAGCCATAGGTATCCATATACTGAACTTTACTTCTATCCCACAAGCAAAAAATTATCATAACGTTTTTCACATTACGGAAAAAGATAACGGTTTTGCCTATTTTAAGGATTTGGAATTACATACTATAGAGCTGAATAAATTTACCAGTGATTCAAGTGAGGAATTACAGGATATAGTTGCTAAGACCAGAAATGCCCTTGATATGTGGGTTGCTTTCTTAACTAGGCATGATTTACTGAAAGCAGAACGATTACCGAAAGAACTGGATGATAAGAATTTAAAAAAAGCACTACATGTATTGGATGTCCTGAACTTTAGCGAAGAGGAAAGGGAGCTTTATGAAGACCATCTCAAATGGTTAAGGATAGAAGCTAATACGCTAAAAAAAACTGCAGAGAAGGCTAAGGAAGAAGGGATAGCAGAAGGTATATTTATTGGTGAAGCTAAAGGTATTGAAAGAAGAAATATTGAAGTAGCAATTAACATGATAAAACAGAAGCTAGATAATAAACTAATTTCTTCCGTAACAGGTTTAACCTTAGAGGAAATATTGAAGCTTAAGAACAAAAATTAGTTTTTATCAAATAAGTTATTAACAATTTTGTTGATAACATTGTAGAAAATATTAGTTAAGTGAATCCTTTTAAGTTCAAGAAGCATTGATCATCTTTTGAGCAAAAAAACTATATTATAACATAATAGATTATACTGTACTGTACCGTACAGCTATATTTTATGTTTTATATATGTATAAGCCGCTCTTTCTATTATTTCTGATTTTGCATTTTCTGGAAGACTTAGATAAAATTCTTTTAGTTCTTTTGAAACTTTAAATGAAGTTTCTTTTTTCTCATCTTTTGTACGTTGAGCAATTAAAGACATTCCATTTTTATAAGCTTCAAGTGATTTACGTAATAAATCAGATACATTAGTGTATTCGAAGTTGCCTCCAGTTTTATTAGAAATAATAATATTCCTTAAAGTATCAATTAAAATTATACTGATCCGGACTGTAATTTTATATCCATTTACTTTTGATGTATTAAAAGTATTTAATTCACCCACAAAATGAGGGTTGCTTTTTTCTATTGATGTAAAGGGCGATTTCTTAATCTCTCTCATTTGACCTCTGATAAACCACTAATCAGAGAATTCATTAGATTTTTAGTTTCAGTTAGAAATATTTCATCTGAATATTGTCTAAAAAAATTTATATTACTTCCATTTAATAAAGATCCATAGATTGCAGGTCTATTTGAAAGAAATGGTAGTAGAGTTCCAGCATTTTCTGTGTCCAATACTTTTTTTACTTGTAACAATCCATCTTTTTGTTCATTTGTTTTTTGGTAACGGTTTGGTATAAACATTACTTTCTTTTGTAATGTAGGATTTATTACATAAAACCAATCTAATACTGTTTTTATATCAGCGTAATGAGGTTGAAAAGGAGCAATGATTATATCTCCTTTTTGTAACCAATTTAATCCAGCGCCAGAAGTACCAGCTGTATCTACTATTAAATAATCCGGTGTTTTTGATAGGACAATTCTACCATCAGAAGCACAATTATCAGACCATGTACGTGTTGTTTGTATAGGATCAGCATCTACTAAATCTACTGAGATATTATTAAAATTCAACCATTCGATAATAAGAGCAGCTAATGTAGATTTCCCAACTCCCCCCTTATCACTTGTAATAACTATAGTTTTCATTTTTATTAGTATATAACTTTAAATATTAAACTACACTGTACCGTATTGTACCTTACTGCTTTATAAATTTCAATGAATAATGAATATTATTAACATATTGATAAAATACCTAATTAAAAGTGGCTGAAAGTTTTATATGGATATTTGTATATTATATCTATACTTCATTTTAACCTACACATTAAAAAATAATTAACCAATACATAATATCGGTTAGATTAATGTGTTATGTTAATAAATATTATACATAACAATACCGTACTGTACTGTAACACAACATACTATACTTTATAAGTTAAAGGTATGATAAGCCAAAATAAATTACCCAATTTGTACAATATTATTATTGCGTATTTATTATATTGATTACCATTTTCTGGTGAACTCATCTACAACATGCTCATCGGTAAAGTTCAGATATATAGAAGTGGTAGCTAGTCTATCGTGACCTAGTATTTTTTGTACAGAAGCTAATGAGATGTTTTTTTGTAAGGCTAACGTTGCGAAGGTATGTCTTAAAATATGAGGAGTTACTGTTTTTGATATTTGAGCTCTATTGGCAATTTCTTTGACTATCTTTTGAACTTGTCTAGGACCAATTGGGAATTTATCAGTTATGGCAAAATAATGTTCCAGAAGAGATTGCACTCGGTTAGACATTGGTACAACCCTTTTCTTTGTCTGTTTTCCATATGGTCCGCCTTTTCCACTAATACGAATAGATTTTTGTTGCCAGAGAATATTTTGCGGAGTAAGGCTACAAAGTTCAGATACCCTAAGCCCGGTATCTAGTAAAATCCAAATAATAAGCTTTTCTTGAACAGAGTTACAAGCCTGATAAAGTTTATCAGCTTCTACTGGGGTAAGTGGTTCTCTTTTAAATTGGTAAGCCATATTAGTTAATTTTTTCTAAATTTCACTGTTGTTTTCTGATTAGTTCGTTTTATACTAAAATATACGTATTATATTCGTAAAGTGTGAATTACAGCATATTAGTAATAGTTTTATATTAGGGCAAGCAATTAATTGGTGTAGAGCTAATTTAGCAATTTATATTATAGCTTGTTATAATTTTTAACTATTCGTAAAACTATACGGAAGACGAACTATAATAAATGTATCATTTATAACAGAATTAGATTAAGAACAAAGGCAAGATGCTTATAAAAAATATCAGCTTATTGAACTGTATCTAAATGCTACTCTTAAGCTTAATGGTATTGCAAGAAATAAAAAATGTGGCAAAATCAGGCAATTTGTTTTGGCTTGTTACAACTCATTATAATTTATGATTTTCTCTCTACCAATAATTGTAAAATTATTTATACTAGGTATACCTAAAAATTTTACAGCTATATGTCCACATTGATGACCTAATACTATAGAGTCATAAATTGATAATTTATTATACAGTCCAGCAGCAAAACCAGCTAAAAAACAATCTCCAGCACCAGTATTATCAATTGGTTGTGTAGGAAAGGCAGGAATATGAATATTAGCAGCAGGGGTTAATATTTCGCACCCTTTTTCTCCTTTAGTGATTAATGTACTAATTCCCGCAGCAACTAATCTCTTTAAGTCAACAAATTCTAGTTCTTCTTCACTCATTTTAATGAAATCGAACAGAAAGATACAATTAGAGTATAAAGTTTTCTGTATATGAGTATGAACTATTTTATTATCATCTGTAACTGTCCTAATAAGTCCTTGAATGTCACAAACTAAAATCTTACTTTTTGATCTAATTTTTTTTATTGTTTCAGGTAATATTTCTCCTATAATTCCACAAATTAAAGATATATCTGTATTGATATTTATATCAGTAGGTAAAATTGGTTTGCATTTTTTAAGAACTTTTTGTTTTCTAGGTATACAAGATGTATAATTTATAAAAGTAGTTGTAAAAGTTTTTTTTATTATCCTAGGTATAAAAGCGCATTGATCAAAATACTTAAAATCTTCTCCAACGTTGCTAATAGTATAATAAGGAATATTTAATCCTTCTAGTACATTACTAATATAAGGAGCACTACCACCTAGGCATTGTGTTATTGGGTGTTGTTCAGAAATTAGTATATCATGAGCAGTATTACCAACTATTAATATAGGTGCATATTTATCCACTTGTGTTTCTCTTTATTGTTTATTTAAGTTTTATTTTTATTAACATTAGTTAAGATTTTAAGTCCTCCACTTATGATTAAAATATATGCACAAAGGTTTAGTATATTATATGTTTCAGAAAAGAATAAAATTCCTATGATAAATGAAAATATTAATTTTATGTATACAAAAGGTGCAAGTAAACTCATATTAGTTATCTTCATTGCTAAATAAAAACATGACATCGATAATATGTGAACTAAAAATTCATACGATCCTAAATTGATTTTTAGCTCAAAAAAATTAACATCCTTTATAGTAAATACAGAAATAGTAAACACTATTAAAACCATTGTATGAAAAGTATAGTAGTGTATCATGTGATTTATAATCTTTAGTTTATTAGAAACAATATATTTTCCAATACTGGACGAAATAGTCCAACATAATGCTGCAAGTAAAGGGAAACAATAGGTATAAAAACTCTGATCTTTGTGCAAGCTATCTACAATAATTAAAATTATTCCAATACAGGAAATTAGTATACCTTTTAATTGAATATAGGTAAGGTTTTCTTTTAAAATAAAAGTGCCTACTATTACCCATAATATTTGTTCTAAATATTTTAAGGATATAGCATTTGTTATTAGCATACTTTTCAAGCCATATAAAAAAACTAAAAATCCTATAGATGAAAAAATACTCATAGTTAAATATAATAAAACTTGACGTTTGTTTAAACTCAAGCTAGTTAACGTATTATTAATGTTGTACCCATTAAAGTTACTGAATAGGAAAATTATAAATACTAATATTAGTGCTTTAAAATTGTATAGTAAGACAAAAACTAATTCTTCGTTAAAACTATAAATATTATCTCTTTGCAATATTTTACATATGGTATAAAAACTTACATCAAAAAAGGAGTGAAGTAATATAAATATAATACCAATATAAGTTTGATTCATTTGTTTTGATCAGAAAATTTTGATTTTATTTAATATATGAAGTTTTACAATGTCTTCTGGTATGTATACATACTTTTAATTTCTAGATATACTTTACCTGTATATATTGAATAAATCACAGAGTTTTTTAAATCGATTGTGGAGTTTTTTTATTAATAATAACATAAAAGCACAAATATTTATTAGATGAAGATATTATTTATTTTTTCTAGGGTAGATAATTATTATGAAAGAATTATAATTCAGAGAAATATTACAACTATTCTAAAGAATTCTGTGTACAATTAAGCTTTAAAATCAACACAATTAGGAGATGAGGTGATACCAATTATAGATGTAAAGGACTTATGTAAAACATATAAGTATTCCAAAAAGTGGAGCTTTAATCCTTTTAAATCTAAGCCTTTGCAAAGAAAATCAGCAGTTATTAATTTAACATTTAGTATTTATCCTGGTGAAATTGTGGGGTATATTGGTCCTAATGGAGCTGGGAAATCAACTTCCATAAAAATGCTTACAGGAATCTTAAAACCTACCAGTGGTACTATTACAGTATCTGGATATGATCCTTTTGAGAATCGTCAGCAAAATGCTAAAAATATAGGGGTACTTTTTGGTCAAAGAACCCAATTATGGTGGGACTTACCTCTAATAGATACCCTAGAATTACATCGCTATATGTATAAACTACCAAAAGAAGAATTTTTAATTCAATTAGAATGGTTGTTCGAAATATTAGAACTTAAAAAAATATATAAGACACCAATTAGACAACTTTCATTTGGACAAAGAATGAGATGCGAACTTGCGGTTACTTTATTACATAAGCCTTCGATTTTATATTTAGACGAACCAACTATTGGAATGGATGTAATGGTAAAAAGAAAAATAAGGCAATATTTGCTAGAAATTAATAAGCAAGAGAATGTTACTATTTTACTAACTTCTCATGATTTACAAGAGATAGAAAGTATTTGTAACCGTATTATTATTATTAATAGAGGAGAATTACTTTTTGATGGAACGGTAGAAGCATTGAGACAAAAATATATGCCAAATTCAATAATAACATTAAAATGCAAACACACTATTTCAAATAAAGTAATAAATCGATTGTCTAATTTCAGTAAACTAGAAGATGGATATATTAGATTTACTATTAATAAACACAAAGAAGATTCTTCTATTATCTCAGAATTATACCGCTCCTATGAAGTAATAGATTTAAAAATAACTGAACCTCCATTTGAAGACATTGTACAGACTTTATATCAAGAAGAGAATAAAAAATGATGTATTTTATAACTATTGTTAGAAATGTTATACTAAGTAAGTGGGTTTATAAATTTGATTTCTTTCTAGGTATTATGGAATCTTGGATAGAATTATTGGTACATTTGTTAGTGTGGATGTCTCTATTTGCCACAGTAAATGGTCAAGTTGTAAAAGGATATAGCCTTTCAGATTTAATAACATATACTATAGTTTCACGTATTGCTGGTATGATTGCAAATACTAAATTTTCTTTAAACTTTGCAGATAGTATCAAAACAGGAGATATTTCATTAAGTCTTATCGTACCGTATTCAACACGCTTGATTTTTATTGCTAAAAGTTTAGGTAATTCATGTGTAAACCTATTAACAGTAGGGTTGCCTCTTTTACTAACATCCGCACTCTTTGAATCCTATATTCAACCTCCTATTTCTAAAATTCATTTCATATTTTTTCTTATTTCATTATTTGGTGCTTTAATGATATGTATTACATTTGAATTGTTATCTGGAGTATTAGCTTTTTGGAAAGTTCCAGGTGATTTTATTGAATGGTATTTTTCAATTTTTTTTGTATTACTATCTGGTTCAATAGTGCCCTTATGGTTTTTTCCATCTTGGTTAAATGAATTAGCTAAATTATTACCATTTCAGGCTGTTTTTTTTATTCCGGCTCAGATATATATGGGAAGATTTAATGTTGACGGTATTATTTGGGCGCTCTTTACCCAATTAGGATGGGTATTAGTGCTTTTTATTTTGCATGATATTTTATGGCGGAGAGGCATTAGGAACTTAACAATATTAGGAGGATAATAATGTCAAATTTTTTGTGGTACTTAAAACTTTATTGGAAAATTATGTGTATGAATTATAAATCAAAGTTATGGTATCATGGTAAGAAAGAATTTTTTCATACCTTAGGAATGTTCCTAAGTTATGCTGCTGATATATTTGTAATTAGTATATCAATGAGCCTATTTAATTCTCTGGGCGGATTTAATTTTGCTGAAATTATGTTTTTGTTTAGTTTTGAATTATTAGCTTATTCTTTAACAAATAGTATTGTATGGTTTGTAGGAGATACTTATAACTTAATCGTAAGAGGTACTTTAGATGATTTCTTGATTAGGCCTGTAAATCCTTTTTTATTGATGTCTGCAAAATACTATGAAATAGGGTATATAGGACAATTTGCTATATCGCTTGTTTTGTTATTTTTATCCTTACAACATTTAAATTTAGAATGGGGGATAAAGGAATGGATGCTATATGTAATCTTACTAATTAATTCAACATTTATTTATATGGGATTTACTACAATTCCAAGTTTTCTAGCTTTTTGGTTTGGTAACACAAATAAATTAACTGCTATTTTTAGATGGTCTTTTAAAAGGATTATACAATATCCAATTAGCATCTATCCGGATCCAATTAAAGTAATTTTAACAGTAATACTACCATATGGGTTGATTAATTATTATCCTACTTTGGTTTTATTAAGAAAATTAGAATCTACCTATAAAATCTTTGTGGTAATTCTCAGTTTAACAACTGTAGGAATTGTTACCGTTTTAGCTATTATATATACATGGAGACAAGGGCTTGCTAATTATGAAAGTGCAGGAGGATAAAGTACAGAAACAGAACAAATTCAACAACTATTAAATATACTTAGCCTATTCGGTTGTTATTCCAGATCACTTATTTGTTTATTTTATTTATACTGGATATCCATATGTAGTATATTACTAGCATAACAAAAGTTAGTATAAAGTAAGAAAAACTCAATGTAATATAATGAGTGAATGAAAATAAAGTTATACAAAGAGCTCCTGTAGATTTACCTAATTTAAATGCTATAACATCTATTAACGATTTACCTTTAGTAAGTACTTCTTGATTTTTCTTATAGTAAGAAAAGAAAATTTCTTTTGCTATATCGAATATAGTATATTTCAAGCTTCTTGACATTATGTAGTATATACTTCCTATTATTAGAATTAAATTATGATTAATTTTATAGTTAGTTGACAAATTAGTAGTATTAAACCAAAGAAAAAGCAAAAAAAGTATACTAAATATACCACAAAGCATTGGTACTAATAGAGATAAAAATTTCCATTGAAAAGTTCTAAAAATCAATTTTGATATAAAACACAACGATAATGTTATACCACCAGTATAGTAATTTAAGTAACCTTGAACATTAATAATACTTGATATATTATTTTCATAAAATACTTGTAAATATTGAAACCATAATAAATGTAACAATGTCATTGACAGGCCACAACACAAAACAATATAAAACATTTTTCGAATATTTTTATTGTTACTTAATAATGAATAATACTCCATTGAAAATGAATAACTCTGTCCTTGTTGTTCTTTTATATTTTGTGAAAAAGAAGGAAAATAAAAATATATGAATAAGTAGAATAAAACTATTATTAAACCTGTGATTAATATTAATAAGGACATAGTTTGAATGTCTACTAAACCCATACTGATATTCAATATATTTCTTACATATGATAAGATAAAACCAGAAACAATAATACTTGATTGGCTAATAGAATTATATATGGTGTAGTTTTGTGTTACATCATTTTCTGATGTTTTGGTATGTATAAAGCTCCATATCAGAAAACTATATAAAACTACTACCCATACTTCTCCGAACAAATAAAGACAGATATATGGCAATTTAATAAGTACAAAGTACAATTTGCTTTGTATAAAGGTATTTTTGTTTTCTATGAATAATGGCGTATCTTGAAAGTTTGGGATATTTAACTGTTGCTTAAGGTAGAAAATCCACCCAAACCAACAAAAAAAGGTTATAAAAAATCCAGTTATTAATAAAAAGCATGTTAGATTATTAAATTTTTTACTTAATTTATTATATAAATAAATGACCAGGATAGAAAATGGTACTTCAAGCATTCCTTTGATTATGCCTACATTATAAATTCCCATATCTACAATGCTAAAAGTATCTTTAAATACTCTTACAATATTAACGTGAAGTAATGAAAAAAACAAAAGAAGGGCAAATGCAATTGTTTTTACATAATTAGTGCTTTGAAAACAGCTTGGATGAAATATTTTAAGAGGCTTTTGATAAAATTGTACAAATTTTTTCATAACCTCTAATTTTTCTTTATTATTTTAAGAAATAAGTCATAGCTTATAATATTTGATATACTCTAAAACTTAGAGTTATATATACAGCTCTAAGTTTTACATTTAGAGTGAGTATTTTCTAGAAATGTATATTTTTTAACATATTGGATAATATATTATTACATTCTGTTCTCCAAATAAAATCAGGATTTTTTAACTTTAAAAAATCCTTTATTTTTTTACAATTTAAAAAAGAATTTTTAGGTCTTTTTATTATAGTTTGATGATTATTTGTTTCTGTTGGATATATATTTTTTATCTCTGAGCAAATGTTTAGTAATAAGTATGATCTTATAATGCATGCAAAATCATAATATGACATATACTCCATGGATGAAAAGTGATAAATTCCATATTTATTCTCTGTATCAAGTATAGTATTATCATTTGTCATGATATATTTTATAATTAAGCATATAATCTTCGCAAGATTATTCGCAGAAGTAGGTGATCCAAATTGATCGTTAACTACAAAAGCGTCGTGTTGATCGAACACTATTTTTTTTACAATTTTCTTAACAAAATTATTTCCATATTCACCAAATAACCAGCTAGTCCTTATAATAAAATATCTTATATAATTATTATATAAATTTACTTCTCCGGCTGCTTTACTTTTTCCGTAATAATTTATAGGATCAATTGTGTCTGATTCAATATAACCAAAAGTGTGATTTAATAAACCATTAAATACATAATCCGTGGAAATATGTATTATAAATGGTTTGTCTTTCTGACCATTAGCTGCTTCGCAAATATATTTAATAGAATCAGCGTTAACTTCTTTAGCTAGATCTTTATCCTTTTCTGCTCTAATTGTATTAGTAAAAGCTGCTGTATTTACTATAATTTTAGGTTTAATGAATGAAATAAAATTTGCTACTTGTTGCTTATTACATATGTCAACAGATTGACGATCGCTTGCTATAAAGCTAAAATTTTCTGTAGATAATCTTAAACATAAAGCCTTCCCCAATTGTCCTTTGGAACCTAAAACTAATATCATAATATGATACCCATCTCAGGAGTTAGTGCTGGGGCGGCTAAATCTTTTTTTGAATACACCTCCTTTTCTATTATAAAATCTTTTGGCAACTTTATGTCGGCACTTTTCCACGATATAGCACTATCATAATCACTTCTATAAACTCTTGTACACTTATACAATACAATAGCATCCGATTTACTGGAAACAGCGAAACCATGGGCAAAGCCAGGTGGTATATAAAACCCTTGTATGTATTTTGAGTTAAGAGTAACACCTATATACTGTCCAAATGTTGGTGATCCAAGTCTTATATCTAAAGCAACGTCAAATATACATCCTCTAAGACAGTAAATTAATTTACCTTGAGGAAAACTTTTTTGATAATGTAAACCTCTAATTACATTTTTTTTAGAAAAAGAGATATTATCTTGTATAAATATTTCATCAATATGTTCTATTAAAGACCTATAGTTATATAATTCTGCAAATATACCCCTAATATCACGATAACCAATACTCTCTATTAATAGTGGTCCTTCAATATGAAAATTTTTTACTGATTTAATATTCATAACTGTTAACTATTCAAGTAATTTTTTAATATACCATTCAATCGTTAGATCTAAACCTTTGTCAATTGTTGTTTTTGCTTTCCAACCAGTGCAATTATGGATTTTTCTGCAGTTTACAGCATATCTTAAATCATTAGCAGGTCTATCAGTAACGAATTTAATTAATGATTTGTAAGAAGATAATGTTTGGGAAGGTCTTTTATGATCAAGTTTAGTACATATCATGTGAACAATATCTAAATTTGAAAATTCATTATTAGCCCCAATATTGTATTTTGTTATATAACTTTTACTATTATTTTTAAATAATGATATTAATGCATCACAATGATCGCTTACATAAATCCAATCCCTCATATTTCGACCATTACCATGTATATTGATACTTTTATTATTTAATGCTCGAGTAATAACATGAGGAATTAATTTTTCTTCATGTTGCCTTGGTCCATAATTATTAGAACAATTTGTTATTACTAACTTTAAGCCATAAGTTTTAGAAAAAGCAATAGCAATTAGCTCGCTGGAAGCTTTTGATGCGGCGTATGGAGAAGTAGGTTTGAATTTGGATGATTCATTAAATAATTTCTTATCATCAAATTCTAGTGTGCCGTACACTTCATCAGTTGATATATGTAGAAACATATAATTGTCTATATTATGTTTATATTTATGAGGAGCCACCATCCAGTTGTTATAAGCAGCTTTTAATAACTGTAAAGTACCGTTTACATTTGTACTAAAAAAAGGATTAGGATTTCTTATTGAATTATCTACATGCGATTCTGCGGCAAAATTCACTATACATTTTATATTGTATGTATTAATTAAATAGTTGATAAGATCAAAATTTTGAATATCACCATAAATAAATTTATAATTTGGTAATTTATCAAAGTTTTTTGAATTATCAAGACTTCCTGCATAAGTAAGTAAATCTAAGTTAATAACTAACCTATTTGGATTCTCTTTTAAATATTTTTCTATAAAATGCGAGCCTATAAAACCGCACCCACCGGTTACAAGTATAACTTCATTTGTGGAATCGAATTGTTTATTTAATATAGGATTTACATTTGTAATTTGTAGCATTAAAGTTATTACTTTTTAGTTGTATACAAAAAACTATATATATATATTAATATCATTTAGAAATGTTCTTAATAATAGAAGTAGTAGAGCTTGAAGGTATACGATTTATTAGATATATTGTAGCACCAATCTTTCTTGCAGCGTCTACTTCTTCAGGGTATAATTCTGCACTTTCTGCTCCAAGAACAAATACATCAGGCCTTAACTTTATAAGATCATCATTTACTACTTTACTATCAAAAATAAAAACATAATCAACTTCCCTGAAGGAGGAAATAATTTCACCACGTTCTTTTTGACTAATAATAGGTCTATTAGGTCCTTTTATTTCTTTAATTGATTTATCACTATTAAGTCCTATAACTAGGATATCCCCTTTGCTACGTGCTTCCTTAATAAAATAAAGATGTCCAGAATGAATAATGTCAAAACAACCAGTACCTAATACTATTTTTTTATCTCTGAATCTTTTTCTTAAAGTTTTTAATCTTGACTGTCTAATAACTCTTTCTTGTATCATAGATGTTCTCCTCTTTTTTAATCGATTCATCGATTACTTTATATATTTTTATCATTACCATTATGATAGTAATTTAAAAATTTGATTTCTATTGTAATCATCTAAAATATCACTCCTTATATAATAACAGTTACTATCTTGTATGATAATTTTTAATAGATATTTCATATTTTGATATTTAGTTACAAATTCTTTGTAATTCCCTTTATAATAATCTAATAAATCTTCTTCTAATCTATACACATTAATTCCTAACCCAAATTGTTCTATATAGTTATAAGCATCTTGGGGACATATTTTTTTTACGTAATGATATTTAGGTTTTAAAAAATCAATTATCAATATATTTTTTAATTTTACTGGTTTAGTATCATGATTTAAAAACATTTGATTAGGGTCTGCAATTACTTCGCCAGGATTAAGATTAGGTTTAAAATTAGCATTTATTTCTTTTTTCCACCATATATTTTTAGGTCTAATCCGAAGGCATGTACTCATACCAACAATATTAAAATCCTTAACTATTGCATGAGAATTAGTAATAAAACTAGCGCCATTTTGGCAAAAAGTTCCAAGAAAAGTAGTTTTTCCTGCATTCCCACGTCCAAATAATAAAGTTCCTTTATTATTTATATTAAAAGCAGCTGCTTTAAGAAATAAAGAATTATGGTTTATGGTAAACAATAGAAGAAAATACTTCACAAAATAACACCAAACTACCTTTTCTAAATGTTCTCCAAATACAAAAAATTTACTTGAATTTGTGATTAAATATACTGGATGACCAAAATGATCAGTAGCATAATAACCTGCTGCAAAACTATTACTTCGGTAGCTAGAATCTATATTATTAATTATATATTTTTTATTAATTGTAGTATTATTAAACGATATACACCATAACTCAAAGTGGTTTTTATAACTTGAATTAGTATAAGGAGTCCTTATTTCCTTACTAAAGAATTCTTTGCCTTTAAATTCCAAAGTATTACTTAGTAACCTAAAGTTTAGGTTACCTAATGATATTTGTTCATCTACTATTATAGTGGTATGCTCTAGTATATATTCTTCTATTCCTGTCATTTTTATTAAATTATCTAATAGTTATGTCATTAATTTTGATTTTCTTTATTATAGCTAACTATATTGTAAAGGGTATTTAGAGTAAAAATTAAGTAATTTGTTAATACTATTATATTTTTATTACGAGAAAATCTTTTTTTACGTTGAAAGATATTCTGAAATTCTGTCTTAATAAAAGTATATTCAATAATGTCAAGCAGCTCAATTAACAAGTTTATTACCTTATTATAATAAGGTAAATCTTGAAACCCAATCAAAACAGTTGTAAGTAAATTTTCATACTTTCTTGAATTTATAACTCCTATACAACTAAGATAATGTTCAACTTTAAATCCTAAATGTCCTAAAAATACCTTTTCACCATTTAAAGGATTAATTTTGACCTCTCTCATTTTGATAATTGCGTAATCTTTTCTATTATATTCTCCTAATGGAACATAATTACCTTTTTTAGTAGAAACTATATCTAAAACTTCATCACGTAAAGGAAATGTAACATTTTCAGTGGAATCAAAATCCCAGTCAGAAGGGTTAAAATAATCTGATAAATATTTTGCTATCTCAGAGAGATTACATATAGTACATAACTCTTCAGCAAATATTTGCTCTCGGCAATGTTCAATTCTTTTAATTAAAGGGATAGCATAATCTAATATTTGAGTTTTTTCAAAATCAAATATATAATATATAGTACTTTTTTCTTTTTCTTGAACAATAATATTGCGTAGGGCCATATCACCCCAGATTATTCCTCTATCATATAGTGCATCTAGTATTAATCGATAATGAAAAAGATATTTTTCTTTTTGTAGTGGATTTATTGTTTGTGTAAATAAATCCACTAGTAAAGTTCCTTCAATTTTTATTGATAAAGCGTATTCTATTTGAGAAATACCTTCTTTTATAATAGCAAAAGGACTAGCCACTTTTAGCCAAATTTTCTTTTGATTAATATTATCTTCAGCTAATAATATAGCTTTGTTATTAAATTTTTTTTGTATTATTATATGATTGTTTTGTTCTCTGTAAAAGCGCTTAGGTTTAGTAGGATTATTTTTTTTGCTGATTACTTCTTGTCCATTAGGCATTACCCATGTCTTAACTATCCCTTGAGATATTAAAGCGTTTAATGTTTGAACATCATATTGTTGTTCAATATAATCTCCAATTCTGTAGTTAATATCATGTAATAAAGTTATCAAAAGGTCTTTATACGACTTTTTAAAGAGATAAATTTTAATCTCATTATGATTAGTATGAGTTATATGATCTAAATATCTAGTAAAAGAGATATTAATTTTTTGCGATTGTCCTATAGGGAACATATAAGCAACCGCTAATGAATATTTTTGTTTATTTGCTTCTATCTTGTTTTTTAAACTTGCTATAAGATGAAATTTCTTTATAAGATGCTGCTTCTTAGTTTTCTGTGCCATTAAATATAAAGCTACAAGTCGGTAATCATGTTCCCTTATTAAGGAGAATATAACCTCCACATTTTGATTGCTAATCTTAAGGACTTTTATAAGATAAACTATATATTCACTAAAATCTCTAATACAAGAACAATTTTTATTGTACCTAAAAGATGGGCTTTTTCCATCTTTTAGGTATGTCATTAATTGATATAAGATTTTGTTTTCATCAATACTATAATGCATTTTCCTTTATTCATTAATATTTACATATTGTATGTATTTTATTCTCTTCTAATTCAACTAAAACTGGATAATGGTCACTAGGATAAACTGAATTTAAACTATCTTTAATAATTAGATAGTTTAATCCAGTAAAAATTTCTTTATAATCTCTCTTTAAGATCCAATCTATACGTAATCCTGCTGGAGGGAATTTTGTACCATAATAATCATGATAAGTATTCATATTTAGTACATTATTTTTAAATACATAAAAATATGTATCGGTAAAGCGATTATTTAGATAAGTATTATACACCTTCTCAGCAGGTGGAAGGGCATGTGGAATTATAGGTGCAGAATAAATACTATTATTTTCATCATAAGGTGCCCAAGGCCTTGAATTAAAATCACCTGCAAGAATAACAGGTAATTCTTCTTGAGATAATAAAGAGTTTATCTTTGTATTAATTAATTCGCTACTTTTTATTCTTGCTTGTTCACTGTAATTATCTAAATGAGTATTAATAACAAAGAAGTTAGTTTTACTTTTCTTATCTAACAATTTTATCCAATTAACAGTTCTTATATATTTTGCTCTCCAGCTCTTAGAATATTTATAAGGAGTTTTAGAAAGATAAAAACTACCGTGTCTCTCATTAGAAAAACGATTTTTATTCCATAAAATAGGGGTGTATGTTACTCTTTTCTTATTTTGAAGAAAAACCGGCAAGCCTTTTAAAGTTTCATAATAAGGAAAATTCTTCGTATAACATTCTATATTTTCTTCTTCTGCTTCTTGAAGACATATAATATCAGGTATATATTTTTTTATTATATGTATATTTACTGCAGCCCGGTGTTTCCAAGCAAACTGATATCCTCTATTTGAAGTAAATCCTTCAATATTAAAAGTAATAATTTTTATTGGCATAAATGCTTTAGTATTTTAACTTTGTTCCATTTAAAACTGTAATTTCTAATTCTACATAAAGCAAATAGTAGCAGATTTCCATACTTATCAAGTCATCATATATTCAGGCCATTTCGGTAACTGAATACGTGTTCCTCCTTTTCTTGCCGAAATATAGGCATGTTCAATTATCAAAGACACTATAAATGCCTCGTTTAATAAATATTTCTGTGATGATTCTTTTAATGAGGTAGTAATATTAATAAAATCTTTAAACATTCCTTCGAACCAAGTCTTATGCGAAGTATCATTAAATTCTGAGTTAATATTTTTAAAAATAGTATTACCAGAAGATTGTGTGTGTATTAAGTTATTATCATCAACTATGATTACTTGTTTACTTCCTACAATCTCATAATAACTCTTACGATAGCTTGCTGCCCAGGATAAATCTATAATAAAATATATATTATCTGGATAATATATAGTAAGAAGTGCTGTATCTTCATTGTCTGAATAAAGATTGCTATTTAAGTTACCTAAAATACAAGATACAGATTCAGGAATTTTATTACTTAACCATTGTGTTAAGTAAATGTTATGTGGACCATGATCCCATAGTATTCCTCCTCCTGCTACTTTTGACTCTTTTCGCCAATTAGCATTCCATTCTTGAATTCCCACAGCATGACCAGATCTTAAGGTTCTAAAATGACCACAAATTATTTCTCCAAAACCTTTGTTATTAATAGTGCTCTTAATTTTACCTAAAATAGGAGCAAATTTGTAATTATGACAAGGGTAGATAATTTTATTTGATAATTTTTGTAATAAAGTTATCTCTTGGAAATCTATTGTTCTTAATAGTAAAGGCTTTTCACAAATAACATGACAGTTATTTTTAAGACCTAGAGATATATATTCTAAATGAGTATTTGGAGGAGTACAAATATCTATAAAGTCACATTTTGTTTTAGAAAAAAGTTCATGTATTTTTTTATAAACTTTTAATTTTGGATTTATAGATTTAATATGCTCTCTTATAGTTTGTACTGGTTCCACTATTGCTACAATATCTATATCTTTTACATTTTTATAAGCACTTAAATGTCCTCTAGCAATTTTACCAAATCCTATTATTGCTCCACGCATATATTTTTCCTTACTGAACAAATTATATTATACTTAATTAAAGTTAACGTAAAATCTATAATAATTCAAAGTTATTACCTCAGTTTTATATTTATATCCTTAAATTCTAGAGTTAATGGGATTAATGTACTATTTTCTATGCAATAGGCTGAGGAGAATTTACCTATTCCAATAACTAACGGAAGAGAATAATTTTTTATATCAAAAAAGGGTTTAATAAGATCTAGTGCATATTTAAACTGTACTATATACCCACCCCCTTCCTTCAACAAAGCCATGTTAGTTAAAACTGATGTCCCAATAATAGATTCTTTATGTTCTTCCACAAAATAAATCCACTCACTTGCCTTGTAACCAAAATCTATTCTTATATTCTCAAATTTTTGTAAAGGACCAAATATATTTAAGCAAATGATAATATAGTTACTATCTATGTTTATTTTTAGAGTCAAAGGAATAGGAACATCTCTTTGAATAATGAGGCGATTTAAGATAATTCCTGATTTATTATGTAAAGTGGTATATATCTGGTGTAAATTATTAATAGTTAAGATATTAGAACCAAGATGATTTATTACTGTCTCCATTGTATACCAATTATTTTTTAGTAATAGTTCTTCTTCTATAGGAAACGCTATCCAAAAATTCCGCCAAATATTTCTTGGAAAAAGGTGATATTCTATCAATTTATTATCTATATTTTCATTTGCAAAAGGACTTTTCTTAAATAAGATTTGAGTAATATAATGTACCCATCTTATAGAGTCATAAGCTTGTAGTTTTTCTACTAGTTGCCCGAATTTTTTTCGGTTAAATCTATTATGTTCTATAAGCTCAAATAAATCTGCTAGTTCACCAAGTCTAACATAAGTTTTTGATCTATGTGAAATTGACCATATGTTTACAAAATTCATAAATGCATGAGCACATATTATTATAATCATAATATTTGGATCACCAGTAGTAATAATACCTATATTATTTTCGATACAGCTTTCATACAAATATTCAGAAAGCAAGTCGTAGGTAATATTAATTTTCAGCATTTCATAGTTTTGTTGCCATAAATCTAAACTTTTTTTAGGATTTAAAATATCAGAGATTAGAGAATTAGTATAAGAATATATAGGGAAATACTCATGAACATCAACTTCAATACCATCTTTAGTATATTCTCCTAACTCATATAAAAAAGGTTTTTTAGTTAGTTTATAATGTTGCTTTTTTAATTCACCTATTAATCCCAACCCATTATTTGATATGATATCTATGTCTCCAGTACGCATTACTTCTTTTTTATTGACTATTATATAAGTAGAAAAACCTTTTATGGTAATAATTTTTATATTATGAGGTAGAGTGTTTTTGATTTCTAAAAAGGATTTTATATTTCTTTCAACAGATTGTTCAACATTTCTATGATGTTGCTTAAGTAATTTTATTAATTTACGACTAAATTTATAATTAGGATGATTTTTAATCTTTTTTAGAAATCTACCGGATAAATTATGTAGACGAATTAAATCAATTAACTCTTCTTCTTTGTACTCACAATGAGCAGGAAGTGATACTTCGCCTCCTGCAGCCCATTTTAATATTAGGAAATGATCCATATAAATTTATTTTTGTCAAAATACAACTTAGATTATAAAAATATCTTCTATATTCTTTCAAGTAAAAAACAATTTTATAAAAAGTTTTTTATCTTTGAGTTGATCATTTAAATTGAAAGTGTTAATCTTGAGCCATGTTAAGTAAAGTATGGTATAAAAACAACCTTATTGTAATTTATAATTGAATAGAAAATGGAATTAAATTATTATCAAAAATCTCAACAGTTGCTACAAAAAGCAAGAACTCTTGATGCTTGGGCACTTACTTATGTAAAAAACTATAGTTCACTTGAAGATGTTTACCCGTTTTATTGTAAATCGGCACATGGTGCGTATTTATGGGATGTAGACAATAATAAATATATAGATTATACACTAGGTTATGGAACTATCATTCTAGGACATGCGGATAAAAGGGTAAATGCATCAGTAATAAAAGAAATTAGAAACGCAACATGTGTATCTCCGTTGTGGAAACCTATACAGGTTGAATTAGCAGAGTTACTGACTTCTGTAATACCAAAAGCGGAAATGGCTTTTTTTATGAAAACTGGTTCAGATGCTACAAGTGGTGCTTTAAGGCTAGCACGTGTTTATACTCAGCGTAATAAGGTAATAAGATGGGGATATAATGGATGGCATGATTGGTGTACCCCACGACCTAAAGGAGTTCCTGAATCAATACGATCTGATGTTATGGAATTTACTTATAATGATGTTGAATCTTTAGAAAAACTATTTTTAGATTACCCTGATCAAATTGCATGTGTTTTAATGATGCCATTTGAAATAGAGAAGCCTTGTGATGGTTTTTTACAAAAAGTAAAAGAAATTGCTCATCAAAATGGTGCTCTATTAATTTTAGATGAAATGAGATCAGGGTTTAGATTTGCATTAGGAGGAGCACAAGAGTACTTTGGTATTCAAGCAGATTTAGCTACCTACAGTAAAGCTATGTCAAATGGTTATCCAATCTCTGCTATTGTAGGTAAAAAAGATATTTTCCAATGCATGGAACAAACAAAAATGACTGCTACATTTTTTGGTTCTAGTTTAGAAATGGTAGCTGCATATAGTACAATTAGTATTTTAAAAAATACTAATGTAATACCTTATATTTGGCATTTAGGAATGATATTCTTGGAAGGATTAAATAATATTATTAACGAGTTGAATATTGAAGCTGAAGTAGTGGGTTACCCGCCTTTTCCATATATAAGATTCATAATGAAAGACCAAGATAAGGTAGAGAAAGCAAAACGTATATTTTACTCTGAAACAACAAAAAAAGGTATTCTTTTTCATCCAAACCATCATTGGTATATATGTGGTTCACACAAAATAAAAGATATAAACAATACTCTTGACATATGCAGAGAGGCTTTTAATAAGGTTAAAGTTTCTTTGTGATGTAATAACTAGTATAATTTTTGAACTTAACAATATGATTTAACTATGAAAATACAAAAAACAAATGAATCTAAAGCTGTGCGACCATCTTCTTCTGAAGAATTAATTCGAAAAACTTTAATAGAAAGATTTAAGAATACTCCTATTCCAGATGATCAAATATTAGAAAATCTTGAATTATACATGAGGCCTCAACGTATCTCTGAAATTTTTTCTTTAAATCAAATTTATATGAAAATATTGAATGTACAAGGCATAGTTGTTGAGTTTGGAGTAAGATGGGGGCGTCATTTATCGGTCTTTTCTGCACTACGTGCTATTTATGAACCATATAATTTTTATCGTAAAATAGTTGGTTTTGATACATTCAGTGGGTTTTTACAACCAGACAAAATTGATGGAAATTCTGATAAAGTATATAAAGGTTCTATGAGTGTTTCTTTGAATTATGAAGAATATTTAAGCGATGTTTTAAAACTACACGAGGCTGAAGCACCTTTAGCTCATTTGAACCGTACAGAATTATATAAAGGTGATGCTTCAATCGAGTTAAAAAGGTATCTAAGTAATAATCCTGCCACTATTATTGCACTTGCATATTTTGATATGGATCTATATAAACCTACAAAAGAATGTTTAGAAATAATTTTACCTTTTTTAACTAAAGGTAGTGTACTAGCATTTGACGAATTATGTCACCCTGAATTTCCTGGTGAAACAATAGCTTTAAAGGAAATATTAAATATTAGAGAACACGAAATAAAACGTTTTACAACTGCTCCTTACCCATGTTATATTGTAATTTAGCTAGTATATTATATTTTTTCTAGGTTCGATTTTAAGTTAAATTTTGACTTTATAAAACAACTAACTAAGTCTTAGTATGAAAGTATTTAATAGTTTAATGAGACTACACTATCTATCCAGTATAAAAAGTGTCAAACTAAAAAAATACTTTTCAACAAAAAACGATTATATATCCTCATCTATAAATCTTAATAATATCACACCACATAAAGAAATTAATAAAATGTTAACTTCTTTTGCACAAGGTACTGAGCATATATTTAGTAAAAACTTAGTAGGTATCTATCTATCCGGATCGCTTGCATATGGCTATTTTAATGTTAATAAGAGTGATGTAGATCTTGTTACAGTATTAAGAAAGCCAGCAATTGCACGAGACATAAAACAAGTCAAGTTATTATATAAAGAAATCGAAAATGATTATAGTATATGGGCAGGTCGTTTAGAGTCTTCTCATGTACCGATTGATATGTTATACAGTGTGCTTCCACCCAAAATACCTCGTCCATATTATAATAATAGAACTTTTTACGAGAAGGCTCCTTATGGAAATGAGTGGATAATTGATAAATACTTGTTGTATGAGTATGGTGTTCCTTTAATTGGTAAGCAATTCAGAGAAATTACTACACCTGTGAATGTATTAGATGTACAAAAAGCATGCATTAGAGACTTATTTGAAGAGTGGGTACCAAAAACTACTAACTTAGAATTGCTGAATGATAGTCATTATCAATCTTATATGGTTTTAAATTTATGCCGGATTTTATATACTATTATGCAACACCCAACGGGATCTAAAATTATAGCTGCATCTTGGATAAAAAATGAGTTTGGGCAACAGTGGAGAGACTTAATAGAAACTGCCGAACAATGGCAATACGGAAAAGAAATGGTTTTGCATAAAGAGGTTATTGCATTTACAAAATTTGTAGTCAAACAAACTGTATCAAAACATACTTCGATTGATTTAATATCTTTACCAAGTAACACTTTAAAAGAAATTCTTACCGATATTCAACTTCAAGATACAATAAAAATAAGTAAACTAATAGAATCTTCTAGCAATGATACTAATAGCTATGAAAAACTAGAAGTACCTATTATAGGACATGACCCTGATAATGATAATAGTAGTTAATTCGTATAATATTTACCATTGAATATGTGTATGAATATATACTTTGATAACCATTCCAAGAATTATATTAGACAGTAGGAGAGAAAAACCTGCTGGATATAACTCGGGAAAACCAATAGTGCAACTCATTAGTAAGAAAATTGTCTTCTCCTGCAAATAATCCCTTATAAAAAAGGATTATTTATAAATACGATGCACTTCCTGGAGAGTTATAGGGCTAACTATTAAATTTTTTGATTTTTCAATTAATTTATTAATATTGCTAGCTATAATCATTTTTTCTCCAGTAGATAGCATTTCAGGTCCTAGATTAAGTCCATTAACATGTAAAACATCACTAAATATTGGTTTTTTCATAAAGTAAAAATTTGATTTCTTAATATCCAAAACTCCTTGTTTGATTAAGGGCATTCCTAACACTGATCTAGTAGCAATTTTTGCTAAAGATATGCCCAGAGCTTTAGATAAATATGGTATAGTTCTTGAAGCTCTTGGATTTACCTCAATTATATAAATATCCTTATCTTTTACTGCATATTGAATATTAAATAATCCTAATATCCTTAACTTTATTGCTATCTCCTTTGATAATTCTATAATAAATTTTTTAGTTTGTTCTGATAATGAAAAAGATGGAAATATACAACTAGAATCACCTGAATGAATTCCAACAGGCTCTATTTGCTCCATAATACCAGCGACAAATACACTTTCACCATCACATATACCATCTATTTCAACTTCCTTAAATCCTTCTATATATTCTTCTATAAGAATTGGATAAATATTCTCGTTTTGGGGTAGTTTATTTAAATAGTATTCCAATGCTTTATGGTTTTTTATTATTTTTATTGAAGAACCGCTAATTACATAGGACGGTCTTAGTATTACTGGAAAATTAAGATGTTTTAGTTTAGTATTAGCTTCACCTGCTGCAGTTATTGTTGCTGAATTTATTTGTTTAATACCAATAGTATCCACGAAGTTTCTAAACTTTACTCTATCTTCACATAAATCCACTGTTTCATATCTAGTTCCAAGTACATTAATTCCTTTTTGCTTTAGATCTCTTAAGATATTAATAGAGGTTTGTCCTCCAAACTGAAAAAAAATACCTATTGGTTTTTCTAATTCTATTATATTTAATACATGTTCGGGGGTAACTGGTTCTAGGTAAAGCCGGTCTGAAATATCAAAATCGGTAGATACCGTTTCAGGATTGCTATTTATTATAATTGATTCATATCCTAGTTCTTTTGCAACTGTAATTGCATGTACACAACTATAGTCAAATTCTATTCCTTGACCTATTCTATTTGCTCCACTACCTACCACAATTATTTTCTTTTTTGTGGTAGGTAGAGATTCGCATTCATCCTCATAAGTAGAGTACATATAGTTAACTTCAGTTTTAAATTCGGCTGCGCATGTATCTATTTTCTTATAGGTAGGTCTGATACCAAAAGATTCCCTATAGTCTCTAATTTGTTGTTCTGAAGTATTTAATTTTTCAGCAATCTGTCTATCACTAATCCCAAGTTTTTTAGCATAGTAAATAGATTCCTGGTTAAAGGTAAGGTCTTTGAGGTGATTTATTATGCTAGCAATTTGTTGTAGAAACCACTTATCTATTTTTGTTAAATCGTGTATTTGACCCATTGAAATATTATTGTATAATGCTTGAAATATTAATAGTATTCTATTGTAAGATTTATTTAACAGTTTAGTACCTAGTTCAATATTACAAAAGTCATTACTTAAGTCTATAATTCCTATTTCAAGAGCATAAATCGCTTTCATTAAAGATTCTTGAAAATTTCTACCTATACCTATAACTTCTCCTACTGATTGCATTTTTATTCCTAGTGTACCAGAAAGTTTAGGAAACTTATTAAAGTTAAACTTAGGTATTTTTGTAACTACATAATCTATGGTAGGCTCAAAAGAAGCCGTCATACCTTTACCTATTAACTTGTTGTCCAACTTATCTAATGTATATCCTAGGGCAAGTTTAGTAGCAATTCTTGCAATTGGATATCCTGTTACTTTAGAGGCTAGTGCAGAAGATCTAGATACCCTAGGATTCATCTCTATAACTACCATCTTACCATTCTGGGGGTTAATAGCAAATTGAACATTAGCACCACCAGTTTCTACTCCAACTGCTCTTAAGATTTTGAAAGATGCTTCTCTCATTCTTTGATATTCCTTATCACTCAGTGTTTGAGCAGGAGCTACTGTAATCGAATCTCCAGTATGAATCCCCATAGGGTCAATATTTTCAATAGAACAAATTACAATGCAATTATTATTCTTATCGCGTACAACTTCTAACTCATATTCTTTCCAACCTTCCAAATATTCTTCGATCTGAATACTTTCACTACTATCTTTTAAAATATTGGTGCAAGTTTTAATTAATTCCTCCTTAGTAAAAATATTATAACAACCATTACCACCAAGGGTATAAGAACTTCTAATAATTAAAGGAAGACCTAAGTTCTCAATTACTTGATTTAGTTGGCTTAATTCAGATATTTTAAGTGTTTTTGGGGTTTCTAACCCTATATTTTCCATTAAATTCTTAAATATCTTACGATCTTCAGACTTTTTTATAGATTCATAAGATACACCAATTAACTTTACATTGTTCTTTTGTAATACTCCTGATTCCCAAGCTTCAAGGGCTAAGTTTAAAGCAATTTGACCTCCTAAAGTAGGAAGTAAAGCATCTGGTTTCTCTATTTCAATTATTTTTTTTAAGATTTCAATATTCATCTCCTCGATGTAAGTTTTATCAGAGTTTTCAGGATCAGTCATTATACTAGCAGGATTAGAATTAAGTAGTATAACCTCGTGTCCTTCTTCTTTTAATGCTTTACACCCTTGGGTACCTGAATAATCAAATTCACATGCTTGGCCAACTACTATTGGGCCTGAACCAATTAATAATATCTTCATTTAAATTTTCTTTAACAACATGATTAGTTTTTATTTACTGAATACTGTATTTAAAAATTTTCCTACAACGCTATTTTGTATATCAATCGGCCCAGGTCCACCTTCTGGATGTCCCTGAAACCCAACGAAAAGATGTTGATTATGAGTAAATCCCTGTATGCTATTATCAAATAACGAGATATGAGTAATAGATATAGTAGATGGTAAAGTTATCTTACTAATTACGTAATTGTGGTTTTGACTGGTAATAGATACTTTATTAGTATTTAAATCCTTAACAGGATGATTAATTCCATGATGTCCAAAAGGTAACTTCTCTATATCAGCACCAAGAGCAATAGCTAAAATTTGGTGTCCTAAACAAATACCTAATGTAGGTATTTGCTCTTTAATTATATCTTTTACTAAATCTATTGCTTGTATATAAGAGTCTGGGTTTCCAGGTCCATTTGATAGTATGACTGCATCTGGCTGTAACTTTTTAATTTGATTAATCAAACAATCAGAATTTAATATTGATATCTTGCAATTAAATCTTATTAGAGTATTTAGAATGCTAATTTTGCAACCAAAATCTATTACAGCAATATGTAATTTTGTGTTTTGATTATTTTGCTTACAAGAACAAATACGGTTTGATCTCTCATTAGGATAGAAAACATTATTTTTAAACAGATCACTATCTTTATATGTCAATATTCGTTGAAGTGCATATTGCTGTTCCATTTGATCCCTAACCACCATACCTATTAGATTTCCTTGATCTCTAATTCTTTTTGTTAGTTTTCGAGTGTCTACTCCAGCAATCCCTGGTAAGTTATTTTCCAAGAGATATTCTTCAAAACTTTTTGTACTTCGCCAATTATTTGGATTTGTAGGTAATTCTCTAGTTATAATTGCTTTAAGCCATACCTGGCTTGATTCATTATCATAATCACAGGTTCCAACATTTCCAATATGAGGATAGGTAAAGATTACAATTTGTCCCTTATATGATGGATCTGTTATTACTTCTTGGTATCCAGTTATTGAGGTATTAAAAACTAATTCTCCAATTGTATTGATTTTATTGCCGAAGCCTATTCCGCCATAAACTTCACCTGTTTCAAGGATTAAATAACTGTTATGTTTCAAGCTGAATCCGTTTTTAATTAAAAATCCCAAAAATTAAATAATAAATTGATTTTAATAAATTATCATCTACTTAATATTTATAGATGCCTACATAAAAAATTGTTTTTTATTTTAGACTACAAATTAATCACACATTTTTTACGAAGAACTGATAACTTAAATAGTTTTTTAGAGTCCTAAGCAGAATGCATCTACCGTTATTGTACTTTAGATACCAAATATTATAACTACTTTATTTATTTATAATTAATCAACTTTTTATTTTTTATCTTGGCATCTATATATAACAGTACAGGAGTATATAATTTTGTAGAAATATAAAACCAATAAAAAGCAAATTGATCCGAAGGTTTTTCCAAATTTAAAACCTAATGAACCTGTATTATCTATTACAGTAAACAATTACTCTCTAGTGAAATCAAAAAAACATATTTGCTGGTACATACAAATGCTATATTGTATACAACCAATTACTACTGAAAAAAATATAAAATTCAAAGAATCAAGAGTATCAATAAAGAATAATGCTCCTAATGTTAGAACACTAGCATCCGTAATAGTAGTCAATAAAAAATTTAAGGAGGAAATAATTATTATTCCAAAAGGAATTATTTTTTTACCTATAGCATGCATAAAGCCTAACAGTTTGCGCATTAATACAACG
>Ga0209208_10001785_pt1 | contig 30682 bp, 21 predicted proteins | sample S1TSphfallax_3_FD_187694 | JGI IMG/M metagenome (GOLD analysis project Ga0209208, IMG submission 187694) | Host-associated microbial communities from peat moss isolated from Minnesota, USA - S1T2_Fd - Sphagnum fallax MG (SPAdes) (version 2) | ecosystem: Host-associated > Plants > Peat moss >...
CCCTAGATTTTTTTCTATTTGCCTCTCTAACATGTAGCCAAATTTAGCCCCATCCTCTTTTGCTCTTTTGGAGGATTGCCTAATTCACAAAATTGAAAAAAATAAACCTCCTCAAGAGTGGGGAGGGTGGGTGGGTCTATAAATCTATATTTATATAGATTTACGTGCTCTTATAAGACAACATAAATGTATATTTATATTTATATTTATATCTATATCATTTTACATTGCTATGTAAAACAATGTAAATATATAACAATGTGAAAAATGTGGTTTTTACTTGAAAGGAGGGCGAGATTTCATAATGTTTTTGAAAAATTAAAAAAATAATAATAATAATAATTAGCACTGCAAAAAGACAAAGTTATAAATAAGCCCAAAAATGTTGAATCAAGGGGAATGGAGAAGCTATACAGCTAGCTTAGCCCTAGTGGTCGGGGCGAGGAGAAATAACAAAGCCAGTTCGTCATGCTTACCATTTTCTTCTTCTTACCCGATGTGAAGACATTTTTGCACAGATTTCCCTAGTGAAGACATTTTCCAGGAATTTTTGCATTGCACAATGTGCTTGCTGTGCAACTGGTCAAAAGAAAATGAAAAATATTTTAACTATGGTTAGTTACATCCATGAAAGGTGTAATGTAAAGCATTAAAAATGAGGGCATTCCCAAAAGAAAGGACAAATATTTAACTATGGTTAGTTACATCCATGAAAGGTGTAATGTAAAGCATTAAAAATGAGGGCATTCCCAAAAGAAAGGACCTAGAACAAGGTCGATGTTAAAGAGTCAGAGGGCTCTTAACTAAGCAAAATGCACAAATTTGCCACCAAAATAGGTAATAGATCCGATAGGAGGGATCTTCCTCGATACAAGGTGAACTCCAATTTACAATTGCTAATGATTTACGATGGCAGGCCGAATGAGTTGAGTTGGGTGCATTATTTTACTCATTGGGTGGGTGCATCATCAAAGTTGTTAGTTGCTTTGAAGGTTCTTGGACCACACACCACACAAGTTGGTTAGTGGTTGGTTAGTGGTTGGTTAGTTGGTCGGTTGATCGGTCGGAGGGAGTGTGTAAGTCCCCACTAAAAAAAGGTTGACGGAGAATTTCCTCCGTGTTTTTTTTATAGTTAGGATTTTCATCCATCCTCTTTCTCTTTCTAGGTCTTCGACCGTTTGATTATAATTTATTGTAGCCTCAAATGTGAAGCTTGACTCCACTTTCCCAACTAACTTATTCTCCTCCTTTGCACCTCATTACGCATTTGGCGGAATGTTTTCTACTATATATGAAGGGAGCATTATCAAGCGGAATGTATCCTCCACAACCTCCATATCGGTCGGTGGGTGGGTGCGTGGGGGATGTAGCACCTTCCCGTGAACAATTTTAAAACACCTCACCTTCTTTTGTAATGGGTAAAAAATTTTAAATGATATATGAAAATATGAAAATATTATAAAATTATGCCAGTTGTTTACATACCCAACACTAGAGTATTCCTTTTTGTCTGCCCCTTTGTGTATTAGGATGCAAAGAAAGGTTATAGGATTAGTGTGGAAAATATACACAATTATACAAGGCCTATTCCATAGGCTTGTACCTAGGTACGAAAAAAAAAAAAAAAAGCCTACATGGCCAATTAGGTTGTTAGAATGGGAGCCTTTGAATTGTTTTGTTGGCCTTGCCTACTAAGGCAAGGATATTGTGTTTAGATTCATTATAAAGTATAGTAGCTTAATGGACTTTGACCCCAAGGTAGTAGGTCTATTTGTATGTGAGGATTTTTGAAAGATGATATTTTGGCTTGTGTTGAAATTTGAGACTAGTCCTAGAGGTAATGACATCTTGAAGGATTTTGGTTTCTTTTAGAGGAATATTTTGCATTTGAATTTACATAATTCTTCTTTTTTATGTAAATGGCAAGGCCATAGTGTGACACACCCCTTGTTATATATGGAGTCATGCCTAGAGGCTCAAGCTTAATGTTATGGGTTCCATAGTACCTTGGTCATTTACCCTTTGCTATAGAGAGGAAGATTATGTTGATGGGAGATGCTTGTTCTAAACCTTCCATTACTATTAGATTTCATGATTTGCATTCAAGCGACATTAGAAGGGTTGTGGGTGAGATAGTTTCTTATCAAGATAGGGACTAGGGTTTTCCTTTCTTTCGGTTCTTGTGAGCTTTGTGTCTTTTGGCCTTTCTTTAACCTTTTGGGTGATAGTGATTCCAGCCATCGGCTTTTATTGGATTTTTTTGACTTCTTCCTTGACCACTTTGACACATCTTTGTTGAATAATTAATTAATTTCCAGGATTTCAATGACATATTCCCAAGTACATATTTGATCAAATTCTGTTTTTTTTTTTTCAGACAAAAAAATATTTCTGAAATTTTATTTTATTTTATTTTATTTTGAAATTTTCAACATTTCTGAAAAAGAATACAATTAGTGTCAAACTGGCCCAGGTACCTTAAGGTAGTTTGACTGGCTCTTAAACATAACATGCATGGCTGGGAGAGTCTCTTTACCTCCGTGCAGACCCAACAAAGCATTCTTTTTGGTTTGATAAGCATTCTTTTTGGTTTGATTCTCTTTTTATGTAAGATTTATATATGTCCATTGCCTGGATAAACATTGCAGATTGAGTCTTGACCGACTTTTCTTTGGACACTTACTGTGGATATGACTGGACTAAGAAGTAATGCCTTTTTCGAGAGAGGAAGGTAGTTGAGAATCTTGACATTTGACGAGGATGGAGAGCTCTTTCCTGGCTTGTTGACAGTTTCTTATCTTGCGGTTTTCCTCCCAAGAATAGTTTTATGTGTAGGGTGGGGCATTCCCAAAAGAAGGGTCCTACAAAGAGGCCACATCCAAGACAAGTCATTCATTCTGGGAAGAAGGAATGTCGCCCCGCACCCACGAGCTGCATGAATCTAAACATACACAGATTGGTCATGAGGCTTATTAGCCTTGCCACTTAAGAGCCAGAGCCATCTTATTATATCCCTCCAAGTAATGAGGACGGATATAATCAGGTGCTCTCCAAATACGTTAAGAAATTTCTCGAAGTACTTATTGTTTTCGACAAGCAAATCTCTCCTCAGCTCTGTACTTGGGATTTTTTGTCTGCATTCAACCCCGCCCCCCCCCCAATGTGTCTTCACAGTGTCTTGTCTTTCTTCCTCCTTGATCAAGGATGCGTAAGCATGAAGTGATGAATTGAGCCTGATGAATCATTCACTAAGTTGTGTTGCTCATATGCAACTCCCATGCATCTCTACAAATAATGTAGAATCATTACAAACCACCAGAGTAAAGCATACTCAGGAAATCAGATTTCAATTTTCTCTTGAAAAAAAGTGGGATTAAAATATACGAACTTCCCACCAATTCCAGAACTTTTAAGCACCATAAACTGTCAGAGGCATTATGGAGGAAATCAGACTTCAATTTTCTATTAACAAAAAATTGAAATAAACTATGAACTTCCCACCAATTCCAGAGCTTGTCATGCTTGGAATGGGTTAGAACCACTACCTATGTTCAATGTTGTTTTCTTCTGACACAATAGACAGTGACCAGGTAGTTTATAGGTCAGAGAGTACCAGTATGTGGGATCTTGCTTGTTTAGGATTTGCCTGCACCATGCTTTAGGTTCAGTGTTGTTGTGTTTCTTTCTATTCTGTGATGTAGTCGGAGTGGTCATCATTCATAAGATCACATACTCAAATTTGGCTATAATCAAAATACGAAAGTAAAAGCATTCAAACATCCCTTCTATATTGTGTTCTTAGGATCAGAGTTTTTTTCTTTCAATTTTATGATGCAGTCACAGTGACCATCATTGAATATCCATAAGATCATTGCCTTTTTTTTTCATTTTCCCGTTAAGTTACCCATTGGGTATCACAACGGAAAATAATAATAATAATAATAAATAATAATAATTTCTCACTAGATTTTACATTTGGTAATGTCCTCCCAGGCAAGGTGTTTGTGAAATAAGCGCCCCTCAGCTCCACCTTGGGAGGGTGCTTACTTTGAGTGTGCCCCACTCCTTGCGCATTATTACCCTACACATTTTGTCAAATTTGGCTATAAACAAAAATATGAAAGTAAAAAGCATTTAAATAACCTTCTATATTGTTCACTACCTTACTAGAACTTAATTTAGAGCCTAGCAAAAACAATTCCAAATTTTCAAATTTTCAAATTCACATTTTTTGAAGCAAAACTAACCAGAATTCACCCCAACAGAAACCTTGTTTAGGTTTCCGATGAAATCCACCCACCCACTATTTGGAGCTTGTTATTGCTATTGACTCATAACAAGAGAGCATTCAGATGTCTTTGGAACTTTTCTTAGCATTCAAACTTGCTTACAGCAAATGAAGGCAAGGCACATTGCATAATCTGACAATTCGCACATCATTTTTGTCAATTATCACTCTTTGAGGTTTGAGCACAAAACCATGGGTTTTTTCTTTTTTTTTGCAATTTTGTGATGTAACCACACTAGCCATTCCACACAATTTGAATTAGCCAAATTTAGCTACAGATCCTTTGTATGAGTTACATTGGGTTATTTTGCTTGCCAAGTGGAGAAAATTCGCCCCCTTAAACCCACTGCCAGAGACTCCTTTTCACAGAGGTTAACTCTAGTCTCTCAATTGGGTTCAGATATGATTGATAAGCTCTCCTCTATACATTTATGCATGAAGATTTTGACATGAATCCTGCTGAACTTTGTGACTCCAACCTGTTTCCTCTCTACAGGAATCTTCTTTCAAGAAATTAAGAAAGGCTCATACCTCTCAGGAAAGTGCATCTACCAGGGACATGCAAACTCAATATGATGTCATCTTTGTTTAAAAGAAATTCAAATTTATAGTAATTTATCAATTCAAAATTGTCCAAACAAATATTATTCATCAAAAAACGTATTTCCAAGTGTCGGGATTCCTACTTCTATTCAAATAGGGAATTCATGTGTTCAAAGTCTAAAGAATCCTTCTTCTAAACTCACAAACTTTGACCCTTTGTTAAAACATGTATATCCTCGCTCCCTTGCCTTTTCAAATCCCAAGTTTGCCTTCCCCATTGAATTCATCAATTGTTTCAACCTTGATTGTGAGCTCTAACCTCCAATCTTGAAGTGCAAGCTCTTATACTTATTGCTGTTTTTCTCCTCTCTTTTTTTCCTCCTTCACAACAACCACATACAACTTCTTGCAAGCCATATCCACCGACAATCCTCTATATATTTTCTGATGTACAAAATCAAGTCTGAAATATAAGGGCAAACATTCAGAAATATTCAATGCAACCATTCAAACTCCAGAAAGCATTTTGAGTTGTGAGAAGGAAAATTTGTATGCACCTATGTTGTCCACAGCTGATGCAATTCCTCTTTTTCAACAGTTAGATGTGCACAAAAGCTTGTCACCTCTCTCTGTGGTTTGAGAGCACCGTCATGTCATCTGGGTTACCTGCATAAGTGAAAAAAAAGCAAATTGAAAGGTTATGCAAAATCTGTGAAAAACATCAAGAAACTCCAAGAAGTTCTTCCAGTTCTGCTGCCATGATCATGAAATTAACTGCTCATTAATCTCATCATGAAATCAATCTACTACCCTTGGGCTGATCATGAAATGAGCTTTCCTAGCATTATAACCTAGCTTTCATTGCCTGAAAAACTCCCAACTTATGAACCAATAGGATTTGCTCTCAACTTCATTATGATCAGACCAATCTGGGCTATGAACTACTAACAAGCTCAATAACTCGACCTTAACTAAAGAGCTCCATAGATCCACACATTGTTGCTGCATAGGTCAAATTGGTCTCATCTTGAGCTCGTCAGAACACTTCAGAAAGTTTACCAGTCTAGTGGGATAAAAACTGATCCCATACATTTGACAGATGGAAAATTGTCACAAATTTATTACTCCTGATAGTAGTTACAAACCTTGACAAGTGGCAAAATGAGAACAAAAGCATCTTCATAAGTATTGAGAAATTAACCTTGACGACCAGCAAAAAGAGAACAAAATCTTCGTATGTAGTGAGAATCTCTCAATACTCCCAATTTTAGTCAACTGAAAAGAACTGAGAGATGACCCTACAATAAGGAAATGGATATTTCAGATCTGACCAAAAAAACCACAGCAACCATTATAAAGAGGAAACCCCACCCTAAGGAAAAGAGAAAACCAGACCACAAGACAGTATTAAGAGAACAAAAGGGAACAGAGTTTCTTGTAAATTCTATACTTGTTCCCTGTAGACTGCACCATCAAAAGGGATCCAAAATGGTTTCCTGCCAAGTTTCTCTACAATGAATTTGAGACTCATACCTAAAATCAGGCCTCATGGACCACCGACAAAAGACTAACATCTTAGCTTTCATGCACTGTCTTAGTTCCTGAACCTAACAGGTAGCATCACAACTTCCATTTCCTTCAAAACCTGCAAGACCAACAGCTAGCCTCCATGCACTGCTGATGTGCACACAGTTAGATCTCTTCAGTGTTGATGGGACAGATTGGGACTAATCCCTGTGTAAACATCAAATCACACACAAACTTTAATGTGAAGCACTTTGGATTGGGTTGAAAAGGTTGCTGGGATGGGTGACTAACCTAGACTCCCTGTGCTGCCACAATCAAGAGCTCACCTCCTAAAATAAACTAGCAATGTATTACAGGCTCCGTATTACAATAGGCTTGAGATGCAACAGAAAACAATTTCTGTCAACCTGCTTCAATTAGTGGTGTCAAACTTCTTCTTTAAGTTTTTTTCTTAAGGGCATAAAAAAATCACATGCTACATCAAGAGCTCTGTAAGCAACACAACACAGAAACCAAAAGCAGCCACTCCAGTTTCAAATGGAAAACAGAGGGCAAAAGACTGTCCAAATGGGATACTCGTTGAAGGTGTAAGACAGCATGAGGCTTTGTTAGATTGTGAAGAAGCACAAACTAATGTTTGTGTAAAGCTGCTAGGATTACAGATTCAAAACAATGAATAATTAATGCTGGGAATTTAATGAGACACAAAGACAACCTTAGAGCCATAATTTTGTCTACTGTACAGAAGGACTTTCTCAATTGTTGAGAATTGCCTAAAAACTCACATAAGAGCTGTTGTTAAGCCAAGAGCCCAATGAGTCTACATCGTTTTGATCAATGGAGAGGGTTTCAAAACTGAGGGTCTTAATAATCCAAAGGTATAGGTTGAAACACCATTTCCTGCACCATCCACAAAAATAATCAATGAGAAAAGATTGAACATTGATAAATACACATGCCACAAAAGACCACATGAATTTCCAGAAAATTCCATGTTACTGTAAAAAGCCTTTTAAGAAAAGATTTACTTCCAGATGCTTCAGAACACTGCTGGTATTGGAGACAACCAAGAAATATACAAACTAGACTTCATGCCCAGGTCAAAAACTTCTATTCTCTCCAACATATTGGAGTCAAAGATACTTACCTCTAGGGTCTTGTATGAGTACAGTACAAAGGTCCAGCAATGTATAATGTGATTTCTCAACAGACTGCAATGAGTGTCAAACATAGTCGCAATCCTCACTCTAGCACCTTGTATGATTGCAGCAGAAAGCTCCAGAAATCCTTCGTTGGAACATACACTTCGAGTTATCAAGAATTTAGAATCCAGTGTCAGAAACATGTGCTTTTATGTCAACAAGTGAGTTCTGAATGCTTAGAATGTGACAAGCATCTGACATTTGTTAGCTAGTGCTCAAGTCTCTCCCTGCCCTTCCCCCCAAAAATGCCCAGCCAGAAGGCTGAGGCATCAGAGAATCAATCCCCAGAGCAACAGTATGAACTTCCTCAGTGTCCATCACAAACCAATGAACTAGAGAATGATAAAGGCCAAGCAACATCTCAGCAACTTCCCACCTCCAGATCTCATTGCTGGTTGCCCAAGACTGCAGTAAACATTAAAAAAGGCCATACCTGACTTACTTTCTTAGTTTGTGACATGTGCTTTCATGATTAGATACGTACAGGTAAGCTAACCATGAATTTCAATGAAGTTCATATCCATACATTGAACTTGTTTGTGTTGGGGGCAAGCGTTGGTCACTCAAGCACCACCATAAAAGTGAGGAGATTTAACACCTAATGCATAACAGGACATGAGTACCTGCTGCCCACCATCCAACACAACAAAAAACAGTAGATGCACTTCACAGAATATATACCACCTATAAAGGGCGGATGCACCTTTTATAAATTACTACAGATGCTATCATAACCCAGACTAAATTTCTTGCCTGATTCAGAATGTGACATTGCCTTGCAAGGAACTGACAACAGGCACCACAGATTACCTGTTGCTTCATCTTGTCACGCCATAAGGTGTCCTAACCTTCAGCAAAGCCTTGTCACTTTGCAACAACACAGTTGAATATCATAATCTTAGGAGGCAATAACCAAGCAAAAAAGAACCTAATAGACATGCTTGCCAACTGTGTGCTACTAACTGTAAACATTCATTTTATGGGTCGATACCTCAGGAGGAGCTAAATATTGCCATAGCCAGCTACACTATATAAACAATTGAAGCAAATTCACGAATGATTGAGCAGAAGATGAGATGAAATAAACACCCATGAAACTAGCCACAACCATACTAGCATTCATTGGAACAAATCATTCTCCACAGCGAATTACAGAGGTATGCTAGAAACACCTGCTGCAGCTGTGCAAGAGCAGCAGAAACTGATCAGGTCCCCACTTACAACCCGCGTCTATGAAGAGAGGATGCAGACTCCACATTGTCCTCCTTTAGCACTGATTGTGCTTCTGGCTGGAAGGAGGGCTGCTACAATGTTGTTCACATGCATGCACATAGGTGGTTAGTAGAGTGTTGTGTTCTTCCACAGCCAGCACAAGGGCAATAGTGAAGGCCACTAAGACTCACAACTCACTATTAGAGTAGCCAAGACCAGAAGGCTACTGGATCCCCTAGTTCAAGATTTAGGTCTAGGAAAGGAATGCATGCTAGAGAATCTTGGTAGTCAGCAGTTGAACAAACAGAATGACAGATAGATTGCTCTGTCACAAACTTGACAAGTTCAAGGTACAGAATACATCTGATTCCAAAAGCACTGGGATGATTGCACCAGACCACCACATCTGAGACTAGACTCTTTCATCACCAAAGCTATGTCTTTGAAAGAGGTAAATGCTAATGACACTGCTGCAATGGATTGTATTTAATGCAGTGAGCGATATGGTCCAATCACTAACAACCCTAGCGTGCACCCACTATGGTCTCCAGAACACTGAATGTGGGTCCAGAAACCGACCATGAACTTGCCAACAGGTCTCAGATTGTTGCCAGATACTCCACCTTGGTCCAGTTGAGTTAGGCCCTCTCTGCCAGATGAAGCTGGTAGACATCAGTTCATAATAAAAGCCACCTTCAATGGAGATTATAAGCAAAACCCAGAGATGAATTTTGGCTACTCACCAACACAGTAGCATGAACCTATGAGATGTAAAAAGACATGCATTTATGCATGCCTGTCCTCACTCCACAGTCCTACTCATAAAGCATGGAAAGCACTAGGTTCACTAGTCCAGCCTTCCTCAGACATTCTGATGATGTCGATGGCGATCTTTTTCGCGAACCAGTTCAGAGTCTCTCTCTGCATTCACAAACAGACAGACTCACATGTAAATCAATCCATTTGTGAACATACAATCCTACCACTTATCTTTGACTATAAAGCTCATAGAGCAAAAATGTAGCCCAACATCCATAATATGATACAGTAGCTTACAGTACCTCCATTACACATATTCATTTTGATCAACCTGTCCATATTGCAATAATAATGTAATAAAAAATCATTAAATGCTAATTTGTACAGAAGAACAGACCCAACATTTCACCTCGAGATGATGGATACTGCCACAACTTCTCAGACTGGCCTGCAAGAAAGGACACAGAACCCATTAGTTGGGAATGGAAGTTAAGCTACTAAAACTAACCAGATTGAAACTTGTAAGTGAAAAAAACTGGAAATCAGTGGACACACACTGCGGACCACAGGAAAACCCCAACTCATTAGATTCATAGGGCATGAAATTTTGATATTCCAATTCTAGTTCCTTAGAAAGAAGCTGGCAACTGGCTCTAAGTTGCTTATCCTAGGGAAAGAGTCCTCAAAATCCAGTGTGATATGGGTAGAACAATTTTATTAAGACACTGAACACATCTCTTATCTTCACACAAACTCATGAACACAGTCAAACTTGCCTCAGGTTTTTCTGAGGCCAGAGAACATGGTGGGAAGAAGGACCTCTAACAGATGATGGCAGACATGCTTCCACATGTGTGAACCTCACCTAAGTCCCTGCTTCTTTCTTTATGTCGATACTCTTTACCCTTCCCACTTTCTCGCCCCCGCTCCTTTTCTTTCTCTCTAAGCCTTTCCCTGTCCTGCTCCCTCCCTCGCAACCTACTGCGGTCCCTCTCTCGCTCTGCATCCAAGTCTCGGTCAATTTCTCGCTTGTGGAGCTTAGACCTATCCCATTCCTCCTCCCTACTTCTGTGACCTGCTCCATCTTCAAGGTGATTAGCAGGCTTTTCCTTTCCTGATAAAGCATCACCCCTCAACTCCCCATTAGAAGTAGACCCTCGAACCTCTTCCAAATCCTTCCTCCCATTCTTCATAGTTGAGCTCTTTGTTCTGTTTGAATCCTCTATAAAAGTAGGATCCTTCGCAACCCCACCATCTGAGCTCAAAGTGGTCAGTACCTGGTGTACAGGAGCAGCTCCATTGGTCATCTTCTTCACCAATCCTTCCTGCAGATAAGACATCCCCTGATTAGAACTTCTAGCCCATGTGCCACAATAGATGGCAGGAAGTTATATTAGTTTCCCATGCAGTAAAAAGTAATCAAGCAGTGTATACAAGACACCAGCACTAGAGGAAAATGCCTGAAGCCTGTGTATACACATGGTCAGTACCTGGACCCAATTTGAAAGTGATCAAAGGATTCAGAAAGGGATTCAAGGTTTTTTGTAAATGCATTCAAGCCTGAACTAAATCTGTAGAAAAGCATGTATGTGCAGCAAGAATTTCTACAATGAACGCCCAGGCCTCTCACATAACTACGATGCTTTTACTCTAGTAAACAAAGAGCACCAACAGACAAATGCCTGTAAACTATCAGTATAGAAAACCTAAGATTATAGGTAATGCTATATCTAACAGAGTAGAAAGGCACAGACATTATGCACCTAAGAAAAAATCTGAGTATAACTAATACATAAAATAGATTTGTGAACACAAACAATCAAGGGCAGACCTGTGTATCCAAAGGACAATCCCAGGCCTTGCTGGCCAAGACAAACGATTTGGAGCTTTGTCCCACTTCAATATATCCAGCCTTTGGCTGCTTATAAAGTGTTGCAAGAACTTTGCACACAGTCTGAACATCACTCCATTTTGCATCAAATACTTCCCACCATCTGTCAGGCAGAGGCACTTTAAATCTTCGAGCTGCAGCATACACTACTCCACATGCCACTACCTCGCTTTTGAAGCGTACACAAAGACTGGTGCGTAAGCTGGAACAAAAAATAACCAGGTTTATCAGCTCAGATCACCAAAAAAAGCAAGCACGAGGAAAAAGAGGCAATAGTTGCCTATGATGTGGATCAGGGTATGAGCATAAACTGTAAGAAACAGAACAGATTGCATCAGAGCTTTTGCAGCTAGGAGACTATAGACACATTGCAAGGTGTACAAACAAAAGTAGGGTTATTGACAGGAGACCCAAGTTCCTCAGCAAGCTGCAGATGATATTACAATTTCCATGAGCCCTAGCACACCAAATACAGCAGAACAACACAAAGCTAAAATCAAGATCCAAAAGTGCCAATAAACTCCTGAAGCAGCACAAAAACTGTATAGGAGCAAGGCCCTTAACAGTTTTTTTAAGCCCTCAGAAACAAAACAAACAAAAAGAGCAGCATTAAAAAACCTTGCTACAAAAGTCAGTCTATGAATAGTGATTTGTTGCACACATATCACCTGTCATTTGCAAGGTTCCAAGCCTCCTGCATCAGCTCCACTGGCGCCTCAAGAGCCTTCAAGTAGCTCATGATGAACTTGTGAGGATGCTCCACATGGCATATGAATCCCATTTCCTTCAAAAGATGACGTTCAGTTCTGATCAACGCAGTCTTCATCTCCAAGTACTTCTGCAAACCATACTGAGGCTCAAATTTGGTTCCAAGACTGGTGAATGCCAAATAGAAAACATCAGATGAAAAGCATAATGGTGCAATTTGGGTAATAGAACAGACCGGTGAATTCAGATCAAGGACCTCAATGGGTAGATTATTACGCCTGCGTTCCATACGCCAAAGCACTTGTAACACTGCTGAAATCTCCTTGGGGCTCTCTTCAAGCTTTGCAGCTAACCAAACACAGCTTGCTGCAACACTCTGCAAAGGAAACCCAAAACAATGGAGATTAGGGTTACAAAACAATGACAAGCTTCTTGTCTTCGAGGGAACAAGCTTCCAAGTTCTGATAAGCACAAAAGAAAGAAGTTCAAGAAAATGGAACGACAGAAAAGCAAGAGAATTGAGTTCACAGGAACTATACCTTGACATTGAAGCGGGTAAATGACTTCTTGCAATAGAAACGATGAAAAAGCACTTGCCCTGTAGCCATCACCGCTTGAGGCCTATCCACAGATGGTCAAGGAAGGTCACAAAACTGGAAATACAAACCCTAGACAAAGGATTGTATAGGTAGTTCCAGATGAAAGCTTCCAAGAGATAATTGGAGAAAGGATTTCATTTCAAAAAAAAAAAAAAACCTGAGAAACTAACATTGCACATGTGGTTCCCTAATTCACCAACAGAACTCTCGATCAGCCTCGGTACACAGAAACCGATGAGAGAGAATGCACCAAACGTCAAAAACCCTGGACAATAAAATTGGAGAGAGAGACAGACAGACAGACATACAATTTCAACAAGATGCCGCACTCCTGAATGATCTCACAGCCATAGATACGCAAGAGGTTTTCGACATTTTCGTCGACGCCGTCTCTCCTGGAAGGCGAATCCAGCATCTGTTGGTGCGAGACATAGAAGGTGTCTAGCGTGGTGTAAATCATTTGTGCCAGCCAAGGCTTTTTCCAAACTCGCTCCCGCACGCGGGCGCCACAAAATCGCCAATCCAAAAACAAAAACAAACAAACCAGAAGCTTGTGGAGAAGAGCGATGGCTGCGAAGACGGGGCAAAGCTCGTCGACAAAACCCGGACAAGACCATTCTCCGGCATCCTCGCCCGTCCGCGACGAGCGTAGTAGGGTTTCTACTGGCTACAGACGGTAGCCAGGCCTTCTAGGGCAAGCATTCCTATAACCGAACAGGACCGGCAATCGAACGGCTTTCTAAGAGACATCAGACCTGCTGATAGATCTCTTCCCTGTTCATAATCGTGTTGGTAATCGTGCATTAAATTTTCTATTATAGAATGTTTGTGTGGGTAAATTGGGCATCAAAAAAAGTTTAATTATTTTATCGAATGTTTTTGGTAGATGGCTATTATTGTGTTTGGAGATTTTGAAGGACTCGATCACTAAACATGTTGTCAAATGTGAAGTAATGTCATGTGTAAAAATTATAAATATATATTTTATTTTATTTTTCATCATTTCAACAAACCAATTCTTTATTCTTTCAACATTCAATTTTGATCAATTTTTTCCTTTTTCTTTGGCTTTTTAAAAATAAAAATCTATGCAAAATTTGTTGTTCATCTATGATATTAGGATGAATAAATTGAAAATTTGAAAAAAATTTGTATTCGCCTTCCGCTTTCACACACCTTCCTTTTTCACTCTCCTAACTCAAAAAGTTTACTACCCATTTCTTGAATTGTTTGGGGTCAAAAGGTTCTTGACAATTTTTTTAATTTTAGCTTCAGTAGTTGGAATTTTTATTGGAAATCCAAAAGGAAACAATACCCTAGTAGTTACCTTGGCCAATTTGACGCTAGTAATTATATTATTTTCCAAAATGTTGAAATTTTCAAATTTTATTTCTTCCAAATCAAAAAATATATTGTGAAGGATAATAGTGAATATTTAGGAATATTCCATTTGTTGAAATGAATTTTTTCAAGATTAATTAATTATTTGATGGACATGTGTTGAAATGGCCAAGGTACTACGGTAGTTACAACAAGAGTTTTGAAGCTCAACAAAACTTTGCATTGCAAAATGAAGAGTTTGAGCAAACAAAAAGAGGTGTAGAAAGACAAAACATGACTCAAGAAATATTCTAACTTTTGCACAAAATGGCCAAAAACTTTCAAGCTTGATTAGTCAAAACATGTTTTGTTTTGGAACATAACTTTGAGGGCCAAGAGTCTAAAAACTTTGATTTGAAAAACAAATCTTCACACATGCTTTCATAGTCTTAATGTCCCTTTGCTCTCACATTTTAGGCTTTCAAGCAATCATGTCCAAGTCTTTGACTTGCCCTCATGTTCTAGGCCATTAATCCTTCTTGTCTTAATCCCTTGAGCCTTAATGTTTTAGGCCTTTATATGCATTGAGTCCTTACCCTTTGGTCCTCAAGCCTTTGGGACTTGAGTAGTTTCTTTTCTTCAATTTGGTAATGTAACCATAGTGATGAGCATCCCCAAAGATTTTTTTTCCTTAACTTGACACTTTTGAAAAGGACCATTAAAATAATAGGCAATAGACAAGATTATGGCAATACTCTCCCCAAAATAATTCATTTCTAGGCAATATTTCATGACTCTAAATTATGGGAAAAAAAATATATGAAAAAGAAAATTTTGTCACTAAAATTTTGTTATAATTTGCCAAAAAAGTTAGCCTTGAGGTTTGTTAAATTAAAAATTAATTAATTTGAACTTTTCCAAGTTTGATTAATGATTTCACTATTGAATTGGAAACTTTTTAAATAGTTTTCTTCTTAGGCCAAAATTTAGGTAATTTCTTCAATGACATCTTGAAGAGTCACTAGGAGTTCAATTAGGGTATAATCAACCTTATGGTTGATACCATCCATGTGGAAAGGCTAGTAAATATTTTGACAACTTTTAATAATTAAACAACATTGAGTCTTAGAAGAATATTTAAATCCAAATTTTAATAATGATGGAAACTTCTCTTTTCATTTTTCTTTGGCATTATAAGGAAGATTACCACTTGAAATATTTGCTACATAGCTCCCCAAAAGACTCCATTCCAAGGGTGTTATGTAAAAACCTATGAAATTTTTCAAAACATCCATTCCTTTGGGTGTTTGGTTTTTTTGAAATGTTAACCTTTTGTATAAGAAAATTTCCACTTTGTAACTTTGCTTCTAAACAAACTAAATTTCTTCTCTTAGGCGTTTGCCGATGTTGGCCAATTGTGGGTTCCTAGCTAGGTCCAATGCCAATTAATCAAGGTCTAATAAGTAATCAAATATGATGTAGAGTTGGCCAATAACTAGACCCCATGGCTTTTCAAGGTTTTTTTTACGTGGTCTATGTCATAAAGTTAGGTAGGAGTTAGGCCATCAAGGTTAAATAGGGTTTATATCGGAAGTAATATCAAATGGTATACCAAGGTTGTATTCCAATATCAATATAAAGTATATATTTGTGTCATACCAACCACAAATCAATCTTGGACCTTATTATGAAAACAAGGGTTAATATGAAAGTTTCTAAAAATAATAACAAAATAGTAGTTTATTAGGGTTTAACTACTAAACATATCACAACTTATAATGCATTTATTTTACAGTTGTATAAATTTTATATTTTAGTTGAATTGGGATTTTAGATTAAAATATTTCTAAAAAATAATGAATATCATTTTTTTCATTTTATTATTAAAAAGTACACTAATCACATTATAAAACTTGTTTGAAACAACTTGTTTGATAAAAATGTACCTCTTTTTTTTATTGATTCAAAAATAATTTCAATTTTTTGAATAAATAAAATCAATACCTTGCCCAACTATAATGTGATTATAAATACAATTATCCCCAAAAAAATCCAAGCCAATTTTTTTATATCATCCAAATACACATATGATGGTTAAATATCAACATCATGCAAAATATTATTTATTGTATTTCAATAGTTATACATGAAAAATTTCATTGAAAATTTCAATTAAAAGTTGTTAATTATCCAATATGGTCATAATATTAGGTTCCAAGGCAAATTTTTGGCTAGTATGCGACAAATGTATACTTGATATTGAAATTGATATTATTGATTTTAAATTAGTTTTACATCAATTAAGTCCCTACTAGGTTTATACTTTAAAAGTTGGCACATTACTTCAAGTCGTACCAATATGGTTAGTTATTTAATACTAAAAATCTAAAAATAATACCATGTTGTCTATTTATTTAGGTTAACATGTACTTGTTTAAAACTAATCTAATAACTATTGGATTATTTTTTTCAGAAACAAATGGCAAGTAAAGGTCAAGTATATGGACCCTTTGACTAATGAAATTCATGAAAAAAATTCACCCATAAGCATCATTTTCAAAATGTCAATATTTTTTTTTAAAACATGTTTTTGATTGTTAATTATTTGCCAATTCTTTCATAAAAATTGTGTGTTTTATGGAAAATTTCAAAAACCAAAAACCACAAGTTATTTTAATTTTAGATATTTTCAAAACCTAGAATTCAAGGTTATAACAAAATTCAACAAACACCCAACACTAGTCTTCACATGAAAAACATTACATACAATTTTAATGAAAATTATAAAGGCATTACATCACAAAAATTTTGAACCACAATTTGACAACAATAGTCTAAAGAAAGAAAATGGTTTTTTTTAACCAACCAAATGATATTTGGCATAAGAAAATTACTTATTTACAATGATATTATTATTATTTTATAAAAAATTCCACATTAACTAACCACATTCACCAATTGACAAGGGTTACATAACTGTGTCCAAATATTTTAAGGATATCAAAATCATGTCATGTCACATTTTTATATATACTTTTAACCTAATCTTTTTTTATGATATAATTTTTTTTTATGGATGATTATGATAGAATCTAAAATTGTAGTGGTTTAACATTGATACTTATGAAATATTCAACACTTTTTAATTCATTAGTTTTGATGGGGATTAAAATATATTGAAAAAAGGACTTTAATAAAGATTAGGTCATTTGAGTGGTACATTTTAAAAGGTTTTCACCTACTTATGAAATAAATTGAATAATGTTAAGTAGGTTATTGTTTATTTTGATATTACTATTACATATTCTCCTAGTCCACATTTTTCATTCCATATATGTGACACACTTATTATCATCATTTCAAAAGTCCATTATGTTTAAATTTTCCTTTTAAAATTCATCCATATTTTTAATATGACTTCCATCAAAGTTTTATGGTAACATGGATAATTAAAATTTAATGATGTTCATGTTAAATCTCAATTTACATTTTAAGTTCATCTAAAATATGAAAAAACTACAATTATGACAATCCAAATAGTCCCTTTAGTTGTGGTTTCACCCAATAAATACATTATTATTAAATAAGGTGTTAAATGATAGTAATAATGCAAAATGCGTTTGATGAACTTATATTCAAAAAAAATAAAAATTATTATGTGATTTGTACAATTTTCATAAATGTTTTGTTCATTCTATTGTGATTGATCACCCATCAACTTAGTTGTACTTGAAAATGTACCACCCATTTTACAATCATTTTGTGGTTATTTTCAACTCTTGTAATTATTTACTTTCAACTTGTTTGGTCACAATTACATTTTCACATGTTTACAAATGATTACAACATTTACACTTGTAATATAATCAAATGTTTCATTACAAGGAATTATTGTATTAATGACTAGTTTTACAACAAAATTTTAATCATAAATGCCACTTGCAAATGTTATAATGTCTAGTCACCTTGTCCAAGTTGCATAAGAATCTTAGTCACAAAACACATTATGTGGCACCCAATTGAAATGGCAATCACATCAAGGTGTGACAAATATCAACTTTTTATCCAACTAACATTTAACCTACATGGCACAGTCATTTGTGACTGGGTTTACAATTAAAACTTATAATCACATGAGGTGTTTCGTAGTTGACTAAGATAATCCATTCAACAATCTTATGCTAAAATCAATAACCTAACATAGGATAGGTAGGTAAGTTTAAGATAAGTAAATGAATGTAGGTTATAGGTTTAGGTAGGTAGGATCCTAGATTTCTTTTGTTCATGGTTACAAACCTCTTTTATTAGCTCATCCCAAATGGCACATGCACCTTGAATGTTTATAGTGCAAACCATAAATAATTTTTTTTTTCACTTAACTACATATTTACAAATTTCAACATGTAAACAAAGGATATTAGATAAATTATAATGAAAGGGTAATTACACTACAACATTATATAAGTAGAGTAAAGAGAATCATGTATGGGTTGAATATTTGATTATCAAATTTTAATAACTTACCTACATGTTTGGAATTTTCATCTAAGTAAATTATCATTTTTTAAACTTTAAACCCTAAATCATAGGAACATTTATTTAAATGCATCAACATGTTTTCATGACAAAGCTTCATGGCTAAGGTGAAAATTTGTAAGATGTAACATATAATTGCTAGAGATATACTTTTAAACATTATGCTTCTTACAAAAGGATTTACAATGACCATCCATTTGTCATCAATTCTAAGTATTCAAACATCTTTCAATTGAAAATTCTATTGTTTGTAAGCTTCCAATTTTTTCACCATGTACATATTTATAATCTTATGAAAAAATTATTATCATTTCCACATTTTTCTTTTAGGCATAATAATTTGAATGTTGATTAGAAGATTGTGGAAGAATAAATTGTTGATATTAGAACTTTATTAATGACATAAATATTTGGTAGAATACATTATGTTGGTATTTGAAAGAAGCATGTTTCATCTTTGTTATTTGGTTAATAATGCCACCAATAAAAACTTAAGCCTCTACATTGGTAATATATTGGGTGATTCCCAAGGTGAATATTTGATAATTGAAGCTTATGCATAACATTTGGATAACACCCAAAAGTATTTTGGTTAAGGTTGTCCGGTATTGATGTCAATAATTCAGCTCTTTTGGTTTTAGTTTTATGTAAGCCATAATCTATACCATGTTACCCATGATGTTTTGCAAGTCCAAATAATTTTCCTCGGCTTTAAGAAGGTTCAAAATCCAAAAGTTGTTTGCCTAATAGATTACACCCCCCTACCCCTTCAATGGTAATTTCAAAGTTGAGGTGGGAAGCAGAAATGAAAATTTGAATATAATAAAAAAAACTAATTATAGGAGTAAATAGTGGTTGGTTTTGTATGTTTTAAGGTTATATTAATTAAAATAATGTTGAAGATGTTTAGTGTCCAACTTATACAACAATGTTTTTAATATGTTAACGGAACATGTGAATTTTTTATAAATGAATCCAATGAATATAAAGTATTAAAAGCATATTCTAAAATATGTTCTTTGCTTGATAACACTTCTTGGATGATAATTCAATATTTAGATTTTAAAATACTTAACTTTGTGAAAAACTTTCATGAAGAGTTAGAACCTCTCATGATGTGGAATTGTTTCCTTTATTTTTAACAATTTTGTGACAACAAAAATATTACATGTACATATTTATCTTTCTATCACATCATCTTTATGTTTGAATATTAAAAAAATATTAATTGGTATCAAAGCTCTTATAATTTTACATTTGTTATTAGGAAAGTAGAAGGGCAAGGGATCAAAGCTTTGTTAAAGATCGAGTTCAAGGTTTCAAACATATCCAAATGGTAGTTTATTTTCTTCTTGTAGCAAGGGCATATTAGATTGATAAACTTAATAACAAAAAAAATCCATTTGGTCAAAAAAAGTGAAATGTTCTTAAGTCAATTTGATCTTTGGGGAGTGGTTGATGGAATTAACCTTAACCTAAAAGTTACTAATTTAATAATTCAAGCTACTTGGAAGTCTAAAGATTTGAAAACATATTTTAACTCGATTTTCCATTGTGGAGGTCATCAAATTCAATTAACCAAATCTGTCAAAACGTTTCAAGAAATTTGAACCAAACTTAAATTATCCTTTGAACATAAAGATAACACATCCCAAGTTAGGATACATAAAATTCATATTCTTTTTTAAATATTTGAATCACCCTTGGAGAATGGCAAAGTGCATTAGATGAGGTTGTTCTAATAAGACATGTGGTTCTCAAATTGGTACAAGTTACATCATTCCCTACTACATTTCCACATTTGTAATGACCATTTGGTATTATTCAAAATAATACACCAAATCAATTTCTTTTTAAATTATTGGGCAAGATTTTTCAAAAATCCACCATGAGACAAACCTTAAATAACCATTATGGTAAATCTATTACTTTGTTTGTTGGAAATAAAGGGAAGTTCAAAGGACATACAAACCAATTTTTTCATAATGCTTATTTGAATGCCGTTGGTGCTCAAATTATAAACAATAACAAGGAATTTTACAAGGACAATACTTGTTACTATTGTGGGAAGAAAAGTTATATCACCCTTGGTTACAAGAAACACAAGTATGATTGAGCTAATCAAAATTTCAAAACCCAAGCCAATTTTGTTACTATCCTATAATAAAATTTGTTTTCCACCCCAATACAACTATTTGTGGTTGGGGAGAAATTGCAACGACATATGGTATTTAGACATGCACAATTCAACAAATGACAATTAAAAAGGATTAATTTCAAGAATATAAACCAATGACCACTTATTTTATAATCTACATGGGAAATAATATTGAAAGACAAGCGTTGGTGTTGGCATTATTTTGATACAATTCCCTATTGGTCAAATTATGAAGGTCATATATGTTATGCATGTGCTAAAATTGAAAAAGAACCTATTTTTGGTTAATAAAATCACCAACAAAAGACATAACAACATGGCATTATGTGATAATCATTGTATTATCAAATCTAAATTGGATGAAAAATGGTAAACAAATTGTTTTTCATTGCCAACAAAAATACAATCTATATATGGTTGGTACAGTTGTGGCAAGTTCAACCAACACATTCAATGTTACCTCAAGTTTTTTTGCCACTACTAAAACACCAACTTTGCAAATTACCATATGGCATCGTTGATTGGGGCATTTACATTTGAATGCCATCAAACAAATGCATGTTTTCAAATGCTTATGGGGATTGGTGGGGCAATAACAACCTTCCAATATGTGAAGGATGCATCCTTGACAAACATTAAGTGTTAAGTCTCCCCTTTATATCCAATTCAAGTCAACAACATTATTGGAGTTAATACACATAGACCCATGCAAAAACCAACTCATGGTGATGCCAATATTTTGCTATCTTTGTTGATGATTATTCTTAATTTCACGTTGTTTATTTCATTCACCATAAGTAAGACATCTTTGTCAACTTCCAAGCCTATAATGCATTTATGAAAAATCAAATCAGCAAAAAAATTAAGTGTTTTAGTTTGACAATAGTGGTAAATTTACATATAAAAAATTCAATGCATTTTTTGAATTACATGGCATTGTTTGACAATTTTAGATTTCAAAAGTTATGCAATGTCAACAACTCTAATAACTTGTAAACTTTAAACCTCCTTGACCCTAGAAGGACAATGCCAAGGCATTTGATGGAATACCATTGCAACCTATATAATGAAGTTGATATAGGTCATGGTCAAATGTTATCGAAAACTTGAACCTTTATAAAGAATGTCTTGTCCCCACAAAAATCAACAGAATGTAATATAAAGTCATTGTGACACTATTTTTAAAAAAAATAGTTTCCTAAATGTGAGGGACATTGAAATTTTTGTATGTTCTACAATAAAAATTTCATGTTAACACCTATTGTAATATCTTTTTTAAAAACTAAATTAGTAAAATCTACAACAGTTTAGTAGGTAGGATTGAATTAAACATCATACTATGTTGCCAATTTTGTAACACTGTTGTTTCCAACATGAACACTTGATCTGGGCATCAAAAGTTGCAAAGAAGGCCTTTGTTTTACTGTTGCAAGCTTTTTTTAGTTCCATAGCAGATTGTTCCTGACCATAAAGATCAATTTGTGAAAAGGCAAGTATGTAGTTATAATCAAAGCAAAATGAAAATGTAAAGTTTGGAATATGTTAAAGAAAAAATAAAGAAACCTTACATATTTATTTTCATAAAAACATGTATTGCTAATATTGAGGTGGTTCATGACTATGAAACATCACATCGATTTTGGTCATGCCATTAAAGGTTTCCCTTGTTCAATGTGACCTCCATTGTAAGAGAAACAAAACACAACAATTACATCAATATGCTTTGAACCCAATCCTAGTCCTAATTTGAAACTACAAAATATTTTTAAAATATTAAAACTATTGACCAATTATTTTTGAAGAACACATAGTTTGCCTTGGAACACAAGTTCGAGTGCTTTCAATTTTCCTTTGTAACTTTCAAAAAACTTTTATGTCATTGGTGTTGCGCATTCCCAATGCACTGAAGGACAACATGAACATTATAGTTTCCTTTGAAATTGTGCAACAACTTATCAATGATGGTCATTGTTGCCTTAGACTTCTTTTGCGTTGACCATTTAACATGATAATCATCTAGGTAAACTCGACATGAAAAACATACCTTTGCATAAAACAATTTGTAAAGGTTGCAACCAGGCAATCCATGGCCTCATTTTTCAACTTTGGTAGCTTCATCTAAAGTTGTTTTTTTGGCCACCTCAACTTTCATGGCAAGTGTTGCTATTGCTACCTCCTCCACCTTCACTACAAGGTGGTGCTACTTTTGCCTTCATTATAAATATTATTAATATTGCTACTCTTGCACCTTTCATCGCCACCTACACTTTTGCCTTGTTTGGGGTTTCTTATGAACAATATCGGAACAACCAAAACATACACAATTTTTAAAATCTTGATAAAATCCAAAGAATTCAAAGTAACTTGCATAAAATAATCAAGTAAATTTTTTTGCACAATGGAACGGGTCCCATGATAAGATTTTTAAAAATAGCCATTACCTTTGTTCATGGTCTTACAACAACTTTGATTTGATTAGACAAGTTTGATGTCTCCCATCCTCGTGATGGTGATAAAATGCCTTGGGGTGGGCATAAAGTACTTAAATGTGAATCCTTACTTTTTTCTTTCCTTAAGAGATAACACAAATGAATGTTTTACATATTAACCTTCTAGAAACAAACCAAATAATCATAATTTTTTTGAAGAATGCAAAAACTTGGCACCCCCCAAATATAAGAGAAAAATAAACAAATAATAAATTTGGTAATACATTCTCTTACAAAAACTTAAAAACACATTAATTCAGTAGCATGATGAAGGTTCAATAATAATTCTTGGATTAATTGCTTTCCTCTTTTCCAAAAATGTTAGTAATGGTGAACCAAGATTGGGTCAATTGCACACAACAAAACAAAGTTATACACAATTTTAAGTTAAAGTTTTTTGAATAATGTAAAAAACTAAAAAAACAAGAAGGGAAGATGTACATAATCAAGGAAACCTTGGCTTCTAGCAAGGCTAAAGTGGATTGCAGCATCTTCGATGAATAGCTCCACATAGTGGAGCAAGTACATGCCATAATCATAATAATTCCATTGTTGAAGGGCCTATGGAATCACAAAGCAAAAAATAGGGTTAGGAAAAATTGTTGTTCCTTTTTATCAAAAAAAATAATAACAAAAGATAATGATACCTTTGCAAAAATGTACTACATCTATTGAATTGTTAACTTCATCTTATGTGAATCATGTGAGCTTGCAAAAACTTTTTGAATCCAAACCTTGCATGGATAGTCCAAATATGACATTTTGTTTGCATGTGACCATCCTCTTAGGAGTCTAGGTGTAGAATGCATGATGTTTACATCTTGTAATCTCGCCTTAAATTCATGAGGTGCGGGACGATGACCATGCTCCATTGTTTGTTGTGATTAATCATAATCAAGATGTAATTTATGATAAGTACATCCACGTTGTGATTCCATTTTTGCACAATTGCAAAATTTGCATTCTATTCCTTGCATTGAACAAGTTCGGAGTAGAAAAAATTGTTGAAAATGTAAAATTGTGAATTGGAATGCTCTCTTCGTAATTAGTATCTAAAATAATATGATTAATTTCTTTTGACATTTGAATAAAGCATAGTAGAGATTCAATGCTTTCTAACATTTAAATAAAGCAGAGTAAAGTATTTGGATATGTATTTACCTCAAATAAAAATCAAGGATGGTGTCGTTAAGGAAATGCTTCATTTCGAGTGTCTTTTTATTATTCCCCACAAAAAAAAGGGGTTTAGAACCAAAAAAAAAAACTTTAATGGAATTTGCTATAAGTAGGTGTAATTAACCATGTTATCAAAATCTTTTTGGGGAGATGCAATTGCTACAACATGTCATTTTCAAAATTGGTTTCACACATGTACATTTAACAAACAAACTTTATATGAATGTTGGAGGGGTAAAAAACCCATCCACCATCATCTTAAATTGTTTGGATGCATTGCATACTCATCAAATTTTTGAAAAAACAAAACATTGCTTATTAGAGTTGTGAAAATTTATGGCATCATTTAAAAGTCTAAATTAGGTGATGAAGAATTTTCAATCCTAGTGAAACAATCAACAATGAAAAACAAACTCATAAATCATGCATTATCTTTGTGTGAACAATTTATGTTGCTAGCCACCCAAACTACCCACCTCCATTGCCCATCTAAATGAATTGCTTGTACATTTCAATTAGCAAATGAGGCTTTGCAATTGCAAGAGGTTGAATTATTAAAGAAATTGCTCCAACACCCTCCATCATATTCGTGTCCTTTGGTTTAATGTTCAATTGTGGAGACCAATCATTTACCTATGAAGAATTATTACTATACTATATTGCACCATGAGTTGGGTGAGATCCAAACAAAGGCATTGTTGACAGTCTAATCCAAATGGTAATAAGTTGTAACTTGACCTTTTGATGTTGATATCAGAACCACAAAATTGATCAAGATCAAATTCTAAAGGTTTCTGCCATGCTTTAGAATCATGATCAATAGCCTATATATTAATTGGGACATTTGTGTTCACTACAATTTCATAGTTTAGAATTTGAAAATCTTTAGTATTAAAATGAAGGATTGCAATGAAGTTGGAGGGTGTAAACAATTTATTTTTTAATGATCTTTTGGAAGATGAATTGGGAAGATTTGAATATATCAATAACTATTCTTACCTACAACCTTGTCAAGGTCTTTTTTTGCCTTCCTCATAATTTCAAGATGGAGGTTGAATTCATATAATATTGACTCGAAGGTGCTTGGAAATGTATCCATTGAAAATATCTTGTAAATGAAAACCAAGGAACATTTTATGAACCAAGGAAAATAAAAATCAAATAACATTGATGAATACAGTAATGTACTTTTCTTTTTAATTTGTTAAATCAAATAGAATACAATATTGTGCATATACCATCAAATCTCCCATTTTTGACCTTTCATCAAGTTTCTTATCAAGATTTAACAAAATATTTTATAGTGGATTCAACAATTACTTTGTTTCCCTTTTTATATTCCTCCAAATTGTTTGAAAAAAAACTTTCATTTCAATTTTTTAAGCATTTAATGTGTATTTCAAAACCTTACAAGTTGAAATGCTTTTGAGATTGGTATGAAATCGTTGTCATTAATTTTACCCGTTGCCTTTACCATATTTGATGAAATAATTAGTTTTGAAAATGACATTTGGTTGTTCACAAAGTTGGCCAAAAAATATTTAACAAATGTTATTGCTAATCAATTGATGGAAAATTAGGCCCCACTACAAAAAAAACATAACTTTGTAAAAGGTTCGACTTGATTAAAATGTTATAATATGTGTGTTGCCCACATTCTTGCTAATCCACCAATTTATTATGTTAAATTGAACATGAATAATCGTCAATGGAAACTTGAAGGCATTCATACATGACAACCAAAATGACAAGATTGTAAAACAACCAACATCGAAGAGAATCCTCTAGATTATGGCAAGATCAACGTTGGGTGGTAATGAAACAACATTAAGCATGGTTTGTTCAAATAAAGTTCAACAATTGAAACTTTGTGGGACTTTTGTTCAATTTATGAAAGAAAGGAAGATAAAGCACTTGTAATAGATCAATAAACAACAAGGCAAGTATTTAACAAACACAAAATAAATCAATGATTTAGTAAGATTTTTGCATGGAAGAAATTTTAGTGTCCTATTCAAGTACCTTTTAAGGTTTTTTCCTAGATGGACCATGGGACATCTATTAGTTACACTTTTTGTTATGTTAGATCCACTTGTGATGGCCATCAATGGTGGGGAACACCAATTACATTTAAAAATAAACCTTTGTAAACCTAATTCCCACATGACATAATGACATTTCACCTTGTTGGGCTCAATGTGTTTATTGGTGGGAATTTTAAGAACCATGAAAACATTTTCCACCAAAACAAAAAGAGTTTATTCACACAATTAGCTTGCAAGGTTAAAACATTAATGTTGATTTAACTATCATTATATTATGTTTTGTTAAATGCATGACCCAAAAAGTGGGAATCGTCAACCGTCCAATACTAAGCATGGTTTATTCTATTGTCTATCGGGTAAAACTTATAATTACATTGATATACCCATGGGTATATAAAAAGTTAAATATGTTTTTGATATGCTTTACTCAAAGGGTAAATTTTTTATTCCCTTTTAATTTCATAGCTAAAATTGGTAAATATTTTCCATATCTATATTTTACTTGGCTACATATAGTTGCTCAATTTATCCTTCTTGAATGGAAGGTAATTATTTTTAAAGAAGATAATTAACAAAGGGTATATGCCAAAATCAATATATAACATATATGTATTTCCACATTTTGCAATGTCTATGGTTATGATGAATTTGTGCAAATTATAGTGACTAACAATTGAATTTTTCTAAATATTTTTTATTATACCTTGGAAAATACTCTTACCGAATGATCTTGGAATATGTCATTATAAGAATGCCTCACTTGAAAATTCATTTTTAACACTATTGAAATTGATTTTATTATGTTATGTTGATTTTATTCATAGGATGTTTAAAATTTAATGTGCTTATGTTTTCAATTCCAATTTTACAAGGATATATATTTTTTCTCCTTTTCAAATCTATCATAGCTATGTAAATTTTTAACTTATGCTTACCCAATTACCAAATATTAGGTATGGTTTGTAAAATTAAGATTGGACATTTGAACTTGTTAGTATCTTGTTCGATGTGAAAAAAAGAAGAAAAACAAGACACTTTTACTACATTAATACAAATAAGATAATAACTCATTGAAAAGGGAAATGTATCAAAGATTTGAAGGGATTTTTTGTACACTAAAAAGAAAAAGGCATTATTCAATGGAAAGTGTATAATCTTTGTACTAGAAAAAAATAATCTTCATCCACTTCTTGTGTATGTTTAAAATTCTTGTATTGATGGTTTGTACAAATTATTGTGGAAAGGTGACAAATGCAAGTTGTCACATGAGTATGAATAGTACTTGTATCTACATGTAGACCCTTGTTATTGTATATATTATTTGTAATCTAAGTTTTTTATATTCTTGACCAGCCCCTTTTTATAAAAAAGACAATTGTTTTTTGGATTGGAAAATCTTTTTTTAAAAATCCCTTGTGTTGATTTTACACATATGTAGTGTCCCATCACTACCAAAAAACATGAGTCTAATTTACTAACCCATTTTGCTACAATGTTTTAAAAGTGAAATGGGTTCACTAACTACCATTTTAGCCAAGTGCAATTTCACCATTGGTGAAATCATTGATGTCTAATTCATTAAGATTCTTTTTTTTGTTATTTAAATTATTTACAAATCAATAAATAAAGATATATAGTTATTGAACGTAAGTATTTATTAAACATGTGTATTTATTAGTTTATTAAAATATTTTTTATTTGTACAACTTTAAAAACATGTTATAGTTTTTATAAAATCTATTTTCATGAATAAAAAAACTTTTCCAAAAACTAGATGACAATTTTATTTCAAATAAAAATCTTATACAATTTACAACACCAAAAAATATTATACGTGTACAAATTTATAATTAAAAAATTTCCATATGTAATTAAAATTAGATGATAAAATCATTTACCCCTAATTCAAAATAATTCATTCTAGAGTTCATTTTTGTATTATTCAAATATTTTCAACATATATTTAAATAAATATTCTATTTTATCATCTTATATTTTATATTCTATTTTTTATTTATCAAAGTTTTTGGTCATACAATTACTTATTTAAAGTTATACTTTGTATTAAATGTCATTTTATAAAATTAAAAAACGCTTAAAAAGATGAAAGTTTATTATTCATAATAGAATTTAGTAAAAATTATGATATTGAAAAAAAAATGTGTATAAACTAATAATTATTTACACGATGTTTATAATATTATGTATCATTATCAAGTATATTCAAATGAGATAATATTATGTGTTTTAATAACTTAAATATTACACATTAGGGTAATTATTAAATAATTATATTAACATAATAAAAGAATTATACAATTTATATTGATTAAACAGATGTTTAAAATGTGTGGGGATATAATATTCATACTATATATATGATCATCAACAATCAAATATTCTTTGAAACAAGAAAACAATGTGTTTTTAATAGGCTTATTCACAATTTATTTTATTTGAAATATATATTTTTTCTTTCAAAACATATTGTTGAAATGGATTAAACTAAAAAAATTCAAATGCATTTTCAATCAAAGTAGTTATTTTTTCGTTAAAATTTGAATGATGTGTAAAACTTGGGAATTTTTTTTCAATTGAAGTTTTTTTTTCCATTTGGACATAGTGTGAAAATAATAATAATAATAGAAGTTGACTTTTTAAAAAACATTTGCAATAAAAAACATAATAAATATATATTTAATCATCACCCCACTTGTATCATGTCAAATGAGGTGATTGGATGGCAAAGGTAATAGGTTATCACCTTTTAATCCAAGGTTCAAACTTTGCTAAAACTTTCATGTGGTCAATGGTGTATGTTGATCATATAATAACCATTGTATGTTTACTATATGTACATAAAATTATTTTTTAATATAAAAAATAAATAATCGAATTAATATTAAATAAATTATAAAATGATTCAAAATTAAATTAATTTGAATTATAAATGTCATATTGCAATTTCTAATTTGATTATTCCAAGTGAATTCACTTGTTCATACCAACCCATCGCCAATCACCAAGAAATGTGGTGAATTCCCTAGATTTATAATATAATGAATTATTGATGATATCATTTAAATGATTAATGAAACTCCTAATGAACTAGGGATACAACTTCATTAGTGCACATTGAAATAGAAAGTGGGATGTTAACTTTCTTTTTTTAATTCTTCTATTTCTTTTTCTAAGGTAATTTTAGGTTGTTTATTGTAATTGTTCTATTACAAAAGGTGCCTAAGGCCCACAAGACCCATGACCAATTGCATCATCCAATTTTCAATTTGTTTTGGGTTTTGTTGAATAAACCCCAACTTAGTTAACAAATGAGTGGTTAATCAAGTTTAAAGCTTTTGAATAATCTTGGAGGAAAATATTGTTGCCCATGACTACATGCCTATCTACTTGCTCATGAAGATTTACTTACCTAACTATGACTACTTATTCATTTACTTGCTCACAATTACCAACCTACTTTGTAATACCTTCATTCATATTCATATTGCATTTTTATAAGTTTGTCTATATGCACTTTTAAGCTACATTCCACCTCTTGCATCACCTAACTTCACTTCCAAAGGAACACATGCACCTTTAGGTAAATATAATTTGAAGTTCATCATCATTTGTTTCTTGTGTTTTTTCAAGCTTTTGTGCAAAACTTTAGAACAACCTAAAGCATCCTCTTTGGCTTGCCCTCATGTAAATCATATGTGTTTCAAGCAACATTTAAAGTTACCTAGTAAGCACCTGACGCGCTCCCAAGTCTCGGGTTGAACCCACTTGAGGGTCCAACTATGTAGAGTTGCGGAAAGTTGGGATTTGAGGGTCGCTCCTGATTTCCAGCACTATAGAGGGGTAGAGGGGCGTGCTAGAAGTCCCGGGATTAGACTAGGAAGAGGGACTAGAAGATCAAGCTTGAATCTGCATCCAAAACCAACCATAAGAGGGTTAGTTCGCATTCGGGAACACCCTTGGGTGTTGGGACAAGCCATGGGCACTTTGACACACAAGACTCACCACAGCCCGGACTCGGGGGAAACCGCCACCTTCCCCCATATAGTATTCTCTGCGTTACTCCGTGGAGGCTACATCCGAATGACACATTTTCCTGGGACTCCCGAAACTGTCCCGGGTTGGACTCTCGAGACTTTGGACACTCACAACTCCTGGCTTTAACCTCCGATTGGAGTGAGATCTAAACCAAAGTTGTAGCTCTCCTCGAG
>Ga0209208_10001786_pt1 | contig 30682 bp, 20 predicted proteins | sample S1TSphfallax_3_FD_187694 | JGI IMG/M metagenome (GOLD analysis project Ga0209208, IMG submission 187694) | Host-associated microbial communities from peat moss isolated from Minnesota, USA - S1T2_Fd - Sphagnum fallax MG (SPAdes) (version 2) | ecosystem: Host-associated > Plants > Peat moss >...
CCCCCCCCGCCCCCCCCCCCCCCAAACGAACAACTTTTCATGACTTTTTAAAGATTTCAGAACAACAATAGATGACTACTCATAGTCTGGTGTTATTACCAACGATAATAAGACCAGTTATGAAGTGGGAAACTAGAACGGAGAAACCCAAAGACAGAAATTCCAAACCATAAGATCCAAACATTGTGTAGATGAGTTCAGTATGCTGATCCATTCGTGGGAATTTGTTTTTCTCTGGAAACCAAAGGGACTGGAATTCCACACAAGCACCACTCGAAGTCCATCATAATGAAGCAACGGGTTTTGCCCAATTCCAATGACAGTGAAAAAATTCACTTCCACAAGAGCTTGGAAATTTCAAGCTTGTCAGATCCCTTAACATTTTCTATTATCACTTCCCATGGTGACCGGTATATAACTACATTCATCCTTAACTTGGGAGATTACATTTCAGCTGTAGACATTTTGTTCAAAACACCCACACTTCTTGCAAACAAACCTATTACACTCTGAGAGCGTATCTCCGTATACACTAGAAAAAGTTGTGAAGACATAAGAGACAAGACTAGGATTTCTTCTATAATCTTTCAACACCCACAATCCCCCGTGCCCACCCCCCCCAACTCTCTCAGCCCACACACCATCCATGTGTTTGGCTAATAAATTAATGTTCTCTTGAAGAGCCCGGGTACATTTATCTTTTTTGCTCCCTTGATGGGTTGGAAAGTGGCTGCTTTTTCGATGCTAGCCAGATCCGATCTTTAGACCTTCCAACCCTGAAATATGGGAACCTTTTATCTCAACAGCAAATCACATGCTTCAGACATGCAAGTATAAGAGTGGACTAAGTAATAATGATTCTCCATCCAAATGATCATCCCCCCTTCCTTCCTTCCTTCCTTCCTTCACCCTTCTTCATCAAGAAAAAGTCTTCTCATCCATATATGTTTTCATCAAGGTTCTCTATTGTTGACTTTCGAGTCTCCAATAGTCCATTGTTTTCTCTCAACCAAGCCCCCTTCATGTGGAAAGGGGTGAAGTGGGGGTGGAAGGGAGAATAACAACAAGACCAATAATAATGACTTCCGGAAAGGGTATGTAGTGCTATGTAGCTCATTTGTCATGGAAGTATTATTATGTTCATACCCAATACAAAGAGAAATGTTAAGAGTGTTTAGTTTGTAGAAAAATCTATCCCAAAACCTAAATTTTAAAATAAGCCAAGATGAGGAAAAAAAATTCATAACTTTTCATGCAATAGATGTTTAAATATATCTAGATGGATGATTTTATTTTTTTAAGTTCCCAATTTACTTGTGTTCTTTTTTTTCCTCTGACAATGAAATTTCATTTTATTTGTGTGCCACATGGTACACCACAAAAAAAGAAAATTAAAAAAAAATCCCAACTCACACAATAATATCAGTGATATTTTCTTCAATTTTTAGAATGTTGCAGCATTGGCTAGCATCCAAAGAGGTATTTAGCATCAAATGGCAACAGCCTTCTAGAACCTGTCTCAATTTTTTTTTTTTTAAGCTAGTTAAATAAATGCTCTTAAAGTTAAATCAAAGTCCAAATGTGACAAAAAAAATTCCAATGTTTATTTTCTAATATTTGGGATTTGTTTTTGCAGAAATAGCAAATATTTTGACAGAATATTCCCACTTCTTATTATTTTTCTCCCTTTGGCGAAATTTCTCACCCCAAAAAAAAACCACTGCACAGTGCACACAAACCCTAACAATTGGCAGTCTTGTGGTACTGTGGAGTATACATGCGCATTAATGCTACCAATTGACTAAACCCAAAAGCAATTCAGTACTACTATTCTCTCATAGTGATTCAGCTTTCAAGGGGGCACTTAGTACTGACTAATGGAGTTAAGGATGGTCAACCTTGGGAATCATCACTATTATGTCATCATTCATCCTTGAATGGGGTATTCTCTGTTCATTGATTCAAGGTCAACCTTGGAAGTTTATGATGGCTCTGTCATTTAGCACAGCACATAAATGCTCTGTAATTAGGGTTGGACAATTTTGTGTACAGAAAACCCCCCAGGGCCCAGGGTGAGGGTTAGAGAGTATCTCCTTGGGTGGTCTCAGTATGTGACCTTAGAGAGTAAAAATGGATGAAGAAATGTCAAAACATGCTGGTTTAGCTCAACAAAATCGTTGTGGGTAAGAGTAAATTTTTTCACAGTTTGCTGTAGCTGGTAAGGCGCAGCAGTACAGCTGTGCACCTGCTGAAAAGAGTGTAATAAATAGGATCTGACAACTCATCACTATTTCTCATTGGCCAATCATAATGATTCGTCCAGATGGTTTGCTACTACGTAGTAATCCCCTACCTATTTGCAATCCCTGTTTGATGGGTGAGGTTGCAGAAAAGTAAATAACTAAACTTGGATCTGAGAAATATTTGTGCACATACTTAGTACTACTGGGGATACTCTTAGGGCCTTCTACGAATAAGGGGCCCTAGAAGAGGCCGTATGTATGTTAATGAAATTGTACCCTAAACTGAGGCCTATAGTGGTCTCCTATGACCGTTTGGAAGAGAGGGAAAAATGAAGTGCATTTAATTAATAGAAGTAAAACCCAGTTGGTATTAAGTAGGCAGTAATGCAAGCGCTTTCATTCTCATTATAAGATAACCTGATGGTTTTTTAAGTGTGACTTCTTTTCATGAAGATGGTGGGATGGATCATGGATGTCACATGGTTTTCTTGCTAAAACCCTAAACCCCTATTTGAACCACACTCATCTGCAGATAGTTACCTTCTTTTCTAAGGTGCTTCATCAAAGGTGTAACACACTTATTTTAGAGCATCTCATAGGGTTAACATCTTTCTTTCTTTTTTTTGGAAGCACAACAGCAGACCCAACCTCACAAGCATCTGGCACCCCCAAGTCAAGCTCATTGGCAGAAAAAACTAGCACAACTTTCACCTGCACACCACTGGGTTTGAGAACCCAAGACCTTTTTCTTGTCCCAGGGTCGGGTGCCATACCAATGAGCCATCTCCCCTTACACAGATAACATTTGACAAGTGCTAGACTATAATCTAGGGCAATAATTCAGTCTTGATCATATCTATATATAACAATCATTGCAAAATATTATCCACTTCAATAGTTAACGACATTGTCGTAATGTAACAATGGTCGCACTTTGAGATACATATATATATATTTGTTATGAAAGTTTTACCAAATTGCACAAGGCTTAAATTGTCGTTTAAATGGTATTTTCAAAAGAAGAAAAGCACTAAGAAGCATGGGCAGAATTGATCCAGTATATCTGGACTGTGCCGTAGTATCTGGTGGAATCTGTCATCCACACACAATAGGCCATTTTGAAACACGAAACACGGGCTACAGGGGCATTTCACTTTTTTGAAACACATCACCTCTTTCTTTTGTCTTTTTTTCTCCATGATAGCCTACTCGGCAGATATCATGGTTTCTTTATAAAACAATTATGGGAGTCCTTTGGGCAGGGCAACACCCTCAGGAAGGGAGGAGGGGTTGGGGGGGGTGGAGTGGGCTTAACCTACACACTAAATGCACCTTCTACAAACACTTTGTGGTATCCATTAGGCTGGATGCATGTGGCATACACCCTTAAGGCATAACTATAGCTTATTGCAAAAATCCTTTCTCCTTTTGAACTGAGAGCTAAAGTCCCTCTTTTGGGTGTCTAAACAACCCAACTTCCTAGTATAAACATATTAACACAGGTTGTCTAAAGATCCACCAGCTTTTCCATTTGCTAGACAATCTCTGGAAGTAAGTGAAAATTGCTCTGCTTTCTCACCACATTTTTAAAATTAAAAAGTAACCCAAAAAAAACAAAAAATAAAGTAAAATCCAAAATCCCATTTTCCCAAACATAACACAAAGTCAATAGAAATATCCTGTCAAGCCCATCTTCTCAAATACAACACAAAGCCTGTAAAAACTTCCCCCATCATAATAATACCCATTTTCCCAAATATGACACAGAGCAGAAAGAAAATTTCCAGTCATACCCACTTTCCCAACTACAACACAAAGCTGAAAGAAATGTTCTGTCATACCCATTTTCCCAAATACCACAGAAAGCATGTTGAAAGTTGCTCCTCAAAATTTGCCCCATCATACCCAATTTTTTCCAAATATGACAACAAAGCCCAATAGAAAGTTTCCATCACACAAACCCATTTTCCCAAAAGCAACACAAAGTCTATAGTTGATAAGGTAAAATCATTAGAGCGAGATGATGAGGTCTTACTTAGGGTTGTCTGTTTTGTGACTGGAGACTGAACTCTCAGGAGTCACACAACACTTGGTTGTAGTATTGGTGATCTGATCACAACATGTTTTTGTTTGGTGAATAAGTGAAGACTGTCAAGTTCTGGCTACCAGGCAACAATATTGGGGACAACCCACCCCAAAGAAATAATATTAATTAAATAATTAAATAATTAACCATAAAATATAAAATATTTTTTCTCATGCAAAATATATAATAATGATGATGATGATAACAATAATAATAATAAAATAGAACTAAATGCAAGAGCAAAGTTTGTGTCATTTTAACATGACAATCCAGATGTCTGAAAAGCCTGAAACTCATACCAAACGTCATCAGAACAAGAACCAGAACCCTGGAAACCTGGTGGACATGAGATTGACAATATGCCACGTAAATTCAGTGAATCAATGGGTCATTACATTGTACATCTCAAACTTGGAAAGTTGTGGAAGGGAGGAGGAGGAGGAAGTCGGGGGCTTTTGAAGAATGCTGAAAATTGAAATGTTTCAAGGGGAAGGCATTTTTTTTTCTGAAATTTTTGGGTGTTGAAACCCCCCCCCCCCCCCCCCCCCAAAAAAAAATTTATTGAAATGAAAAAAAAATTAAAAATTAAAAAAAATTTGTCCCCGAATGAATTATTAAAAGGGGTTCACCCAACACAGCACCTACTACCTAAATTTATTTATTTTTGAAGCACAACAGCAGACTGACCCAACCTGACAAGCCCTTGGGGCAAAGAGTGGGCAAAGGTTTCTCGCCTGCACACCACTGAGTTTGAACCCGGGACATTTGCTGGTCCCAGGGCCCCAGAATGGTCTACACCAGTGAGCCATCACCCCTCAGAACTATTACCTAAATCTTTGGATGACCTCCTTTTTTGCACCCAAAATTGATTTATTATATAACCTTACGTTGTCTAAAGGGGTCATGGAATATGCCTTTTTTTGGGGGCTTTACAATGCAGTTTAAAAAAAGCTTTGATTTATAAGGGGTAAAGTGGATATTAAACCCCTGGAAATTTTCGATTAAAAAATGGACTTTGTGGCACATTCTACCTTGGTTGACAAATTTGGGGATATGCAAAAGTGAAGAATGATTATAAAGTTTGCCATCAACCAAGCATAATCTATTGTCTTGTGTTAAAAAGGCCTACACTTTTTATTAATGAAGAGGGACATGTATGAGTTGCCTTCCTCATTTCATCATCCCCACCCCAGCAATAGGATATCCATTGTTGAACAATAAATCCAACACAAGTTGGATTGAGGGAAAAAGGGTCGGGGGGTTGAATGAACACTTGATACAAGAATAAGTGTTTTTTGGTAGGAGAGACAAAAGTTTGCTTTTGATGTAAAACAGAGTGCAAAACAATAATGCCTCGGGTGTGACTAATAGCTCTATTCCGAGGATATATTTACCCTACCCATAAGATGGCTTTTCATGAAAGCATCTTGCAAGCTTGAAACCTGGAGACAAAGTCACGTGGCAAGGGGGAGGGGGGCATGATCTCATGTCGTGACAAGTGCTTCCCATTTGTTGATACCATAACAACTTTCTATCTTCTAAGAAACCTGAATTCCCGCAAATAAAAGTGAACCTTTGTGTAAAGAGACAACAAAAATCTGGATGTGAATCTTGTTTTCTATCTCTCTCTCTCTCTTTCTCTTCTTCCAATTATTTATTACCAACATGTAGTCAACTCATTTTCATGATGACGAAAAGCCAAAGGAAGAAAAACCATCTCAATGGTCTTACTACCCTAAACTAACTATCTTGGAAGTGAAATTAATCCTATGGAATACTAAAAATAGAAGAATTGGGTGTTGAATTGGTTGATTGCTACCTAAGTCTTTCTGTCTCTTTTTCCTTCTTTTGCAAACAAAAGCAAGCAAGAGAAATCCTACTTCTACCAACACCAAGTGTGAGTGAGGATCACCTGTCCTGTCCATCCTCGTATGAACTTTCCAATAAAAAGTCAACAAAGGGACTCCTTTACCACAAAAGAAAGGCCTCTTGGGTTCACATGTTGTATGGAAAGCTTCAATCTGTATATTATATCTTCCCAAAAAGCTAATTTGGTAAGGGATTTGACTATGACTAATTGGGATGCTTGTAATTTTCACAAGTGTTATAACATCCGTGATATTTTGGATTTTACTTCATTTCATTACCAAACAAATGACACCACCAATGTCATCCCTAATGTGAAAATCCCGTGGATAACATAAAAAGGTGACTTTCATTTTTGGCCAAACTAGCCAACCCTACAATCAAAGGTGGTCCTTTAGAATCAATGTGGATTCAAATGCTCCCAATGACCTCCAATTTAGTCTTGCAAGCAATTTAGTTCTTCTCAACAAAACATTTTGCACCTTAGGCCAATGTGCACAATTCATGTCCATCTCAAAATATGTCACATCTCTCTCAACCCATAAGAAGTAGCGGTAACATCGCTCCCAATCTCAAGGATCCCTCCTCCTCTATTCTATGAAGGATACTCACAAATTATAAGGTGCTCTCCAAATAAACACACTTGAACATTTCTCAATATCAATGGTTGGTCCATCATTTATAAAGAAAAAAAAAAGGGGGAGAAATATATTCCACGCATCATGTAGTTGTTAGGCTACAATTTTGGATTTTACTCCATTTCATGATTAACTATGTAAAAAAGCTGGCAAGATCAGCACAGGATGTTGAGGAGGACTTCCATCATTGTTGTTGTTGTAGGATGCTGTGGATGATCTAGTCCATGTGAAAATGAAGTCGGGTCACATGTCACTTGGGTTTGGATTGGCTCTGAAGCGAAATGTAGTTGTGGTGTAAGAGTCCAACTGGACACTTTTTGGGTTGAAACGTGTACAGGTTTCCAAAGCAGGTTTGAAATGATACTAAAATGCCTCTAATTTTTTTTTTGAAGGTTTTTTGTCCTCCTTCATGATACGGATCCTTTTAAGACTTTTTGCAACTTTTTGTTTACCTTCAATGCAAACCTTTTGAGAACACCCCCACTTTCTTGCATGGAAAATTTTGTCCCAACACCCATTTCCCACGTAACAATAGCACCACTCATCCTGAAAAGTCTTCCTTTAAAAAGTTTTGAAAATTAAAAACACTAAAAAAATCAAATTCTTACTCTCCTTCCCTCTAGGGCCATTTAGGGTTTTCAGAGATGTCACTCTTTGAAGAGACAAGCGGTCTTACACCTACTTTTTTAGTGGGTGTAAGATCCGGTTTGGTCTTTATGAGTAAGTGTAAGGACCCTCCCCTTCATCATACCACCTAATGATCTAGGCATGTTTAGAGATTGATAAAAACCTCCGACAAGATCTTCATCAAGATTTATGGTGTATTTGGACAAATGCTTACCAAGCATAAGAGCCTGCAAGGCATTTTGGAAAACCAAACATCTAGAACAACCAAACAGAAAAGTTTCTATGAAAGTTCCTTATTCCCATTAAGCAACTGAATAATGGGATTTGCTTGCTGGATTTCTGAGAATGTGGCGTTCCCAATGTGTTCCATAAAGTTCCCAACATGTTGCCACCAAGTTCCCAAGGTGTTCCTTGAACATATGTTCTCAGGTTATTCTGAAATAGTATCACTCTTTATCCCATATCCTTTGCCCAAAGTTCTACTATTATAATCAATATGGATTAGTCCAAAAGGAAAAGAAAAAAAAAAGCAAGCAATTATTCTATTTTAGGAGTGTCCAAAGTGTGAATATGTCTTTGCAATGGCTCCTTTCCATTTGTTTCAAAAAACAAAACAAAGTGTGAATATGTTTCTTCTTGGTCATGCACCAATGAAGGAAACCCATTGTCAAAAAGAAGAAAACAAATGAACTTTTGGGTGTCCCCACAACTAATTAATATGAATCACACATACGCTAGTCCCCACAAATGTGTGTGGTCTTTACAAAAAACAGAATCTGGGTGAATGAGTTCTTTGGCTTTTTGTACTAGATTCAAGATATTTTAGTTGAACTAAATACTAGTAGCCCCTTCGCCCACACAAAGTGTGATTTGAAAATACTAAAAGTCACAAAAGAGGGCAAGTTTTTGGTGCATGAATATAAGCATGTAAAGAATGAGGAAGGGTAACAAGCGAAAGAAATCTACTTGGCCTTCTGCCCATGTGACCAAGCACCGACCAATGCATCATCCAAAAATTCCCATTTTGGAAGCTAGCAAGTGACTTCAACTCTGACCAGACCAAAGTGGGTTCCTAGCTTAGGATGAGTCTAAACCTACGAGAGTTGCTTTTCTTCTTCTTTTTGATAAATCCCTTTTAGCACAAAGGTAGATTAAAGGAATTGAAATGTCATACAATGTGTAGAGCGGTTCTTCCCAAGGGTATCACCAAGGGAATTATCACTTTTATTCCAAAAGTAGGAGAGCTAGAGAACCTTCCTAACTAGTGTCTCTTCACCTTGCTTAACATAGTGAACAAAAAGTTATGCAACATACACTAGAGCTATTGTTGATAGAAATCATTCACCTTGACCAAATTGCATTCTTACCATTGCATAACATATTTTTTAAATGTGGTTTTTTAAGTGTCTTTGGACTAGTGAAGCAAATGAAATAACTTGGTGTCTTTCTAAAGCTCAATTTCACAAAGGCATACAATAAAATGTCATGGAATTTTTTATTTGGAACGTTAGGAAAATTTAGGATGGTGTTCAAGTTCATAAACATGGTGCAAATTTTTTTTGTTGGTGTAGAAGTGTCAATTAATTTCAATGTCTGACTATGGAACAAAATGAGGATGGAAATTTTATAAAACTATGGAATTAGGGTTAGGGATTAATGAGCAATGTCCTAGAACTCTTGTGATCTTGAGAAGGTGAAGAAAATGGTGTGTTGATTTTGGCTCATTGCCATTGGTGGAGGTTGTTGAGGTGGTCCAATCATCACAAAGGTATGATGATGAAAAGGAACAAACCCAAAAAGTTTCTGTTTTTTTTTTTTTGTGTGATCTTGGGAAGTTAATGGCTATGTGTGTTCTTTCTTTTCATGGCAAAGGAGGGAGGATATAATTGTTGGGTTGTCAAGTTGTGTTAAGTAAGAATCATGGCAACAAACCTTGTTGTTAACGACTAGCAAGAGGAATTTGAGGAAGAAGTTTCTTATATGTGGTTAGGTTCTATCTGTTGGTTGGTAATTGTTAATTTGGGGGTTAATGATGGAGGATAAGCTACTAGGATTATGAAGGGATGCATTTTTTATTGTTTTTTTTTTACAATGGCATGGATTGCATGCAAGTGTTACAAAGTGTATTGGAAGGTGGATGGAAGGACATTCAGCATTTTGGAATCTACAAGGCAAATAAGTTCTCAGAGGTTGTGAGGACATGGGGAGAATGGAGTTGGGTACTTTGAATTCCAAAAAATCTTAGGAGTAAAAATTGTTTAGTTCATTAGATTTTTATGAATGCATTTGATTTGGAAATGCAATTAAACCGTGTTCTTTATCAAAATGTTGCTAGACTACTTTCATTGCATTTCAACAAGTAAATTAGGTAAAGGAATGTATCATTTTAATCGCATTATAAGGGATTAGTGTTTGAAAGTGATGTTAGTGCAAGACAACTTGAGTTTAAATGGTGTGGATGTAATGGCAAGAAGTGGGATTGCATTATGTGAGGATTTGGGGTTGTAGTAGTTTGAAGTTTGAAGATGATGTAAACTTAGATTGTGCTAAAGTCTAGGTATCCCTAGGGCAAGCAAGATTTGTGAAAAATTGTATCAATCCACTAAGAGCATAGTGTTTTACATTACAAATTGAAGTGGGATTATTAAAAGGTTGAACTTGTTCTTAGGTGGTTTTGGAGATTCAGGGTTTGTTCCATTGATGGTGATCAACAAGTGATAGGCATGGGGTATGTTGAAAATAATGGCATGAAAGTGATAATGTGATAATTAACAATTGCATGTGCATGGGGTGATGATAAATCTCACTACCCCCAATGAATAGTAATGGAGTTTAACCAAGGTGAAATCATGGTAAGGTAGTTCAAAAAAGGCATTTGATAGTCCAAATTTTACATTCATTAAAACTATCACAAGACAATTTTTAACAAACTTTGTTATTCAATATGTGCTCCCGTATGCTTATGGTCAAAATATTAGTAAACCACCCTATAGATATATTTAGACATGTGATTGGTCAAAAAATCCATTTGAAAACTTTGAATTTTGAATGTGAAATGGACTTTCAATAAGTAAAACAACATAATTTGTTATAAATCAAAATTTTCAATCCTAAAAGTTTCAATGTATTTCCCTTTTTTACACCTCATTTTATGTGGAATTATTTTTTAATTTCAATTTTGACATTATTATGTCAATTGTTTTTAGTCCACATGTAAATTTTATATGCATGACAAAGACAAAGTTATTTTAAAAATCCATTATGAATCCATTTTTTCTTAGAACTCATCCATCTTTTCTAATATTATTCTCACAAAAGTTGATTACAACATGGATAATTCAATTTTTGATAATGTATAGACTTTACATTTAAAGTTCATTTATAATGCAAATATATTGGGACTATGACAATCCAAATTGTTTGCCTATTTGTGCCTCCAATGATTAGATCCTAATTATGTGGTTAGACATCAAGCTAGGGTATATTACTAAGATTTATGCATGGACCTTTTTGGAGTATAAACATTGTTGACCTTCAATTTTTTTCACATATTTGTTATTGAATGGTTGTAATAAATTAATTTGTTTTGGATCAAGTCATACATGCAAGCTGTCTCTCTACTAAATTGAATGGCATAGAAATGTATTCCCTTTTTTTTGTTATTTTACTTTCATCATCTTTCCAAATTAAATGTGGTATGTGGCAAGGATAGCCCCTTAATCCCTACTTCTTCCTCTTAATGAAAAAAACTTTTAACTCCATTGTTAATATAGCTATGGATAACAAGGAGATTGAAGGGATGTTACTTCCAACTTGTACCATTATACAAGTGATCTCTCAATTATATGTTGATGACACATCACTTACTATCGATGGAAAATAATTTTTTTAGCAATATGGTGATTCTTCTAGACAAATTTAAGGTCACTTCAAAATTGGAGATCAATGATATAACAAAATATTGGGATATCGGCAAAAGTTCAAGGGTAGCACATTTAAAGTGAATTAAAGAATATTCTTGGGTGTGGGAAAATGAAAAAAAATATCCAAGCTTCTTGAAACGTCTTTTGGTTTGGATTTGAAAACAAAGGACATGGAAAAGCTTTTGTTGGATGAATTTTTTTTAAAGTTGAATTATTGGTCCATCAATGTCTTTAATAAGGTGGGCATTCATCATCAACAATGTGCTTTTAGTGAAATGTTATTTATAAATCACATGGGCTAATTCCAAGAAGGTGATTAAAAAGGCACAAGCCTTTGATTAATAATTATCAATGGCCTAACATTGAATTTCTAACATCGACCAAGGTCAAATTATTTAAGATGATAATGCAAAGGAGTGGCTTAAGACAATTCAAAACATGTAGGAAGGTGAAGGTGTGAATTATAAAAGAATGATTTTAGCACAAGAAGTTAGATTGGGAGTTGTATTTTGAGAAAGGTAATATGTTTGCATACCAAGTGATTGCGTGTAGCTTGTATAATGACAAGAAAAAAAATCCACCTTAGTTTTTTTGTCACAATTGGTTACCACCCACGATATTCCAACATGAAAATGAAAATTGTCACCTAATCACCTAACATTGCGATATATACAACAAGAGAATAATTAGGAAGGTTGGTGCAAATCAAAAATCCAAACCAATCAACCACAACCTTTGTTGGACTTAAATATTGATTCAAGTATTTAAAATTGTGTGGGGTTTACAAAAACAATGTTTAGACATATATTGTGGATGCTTGGAGAATATCCAGTTGGATATCAATTGTTGACAATGGCATGACAAGAAAAGCTTTCTTGAAATACATAATGAAAATGGATAAGATATTATTCTATAAGATACGCTTTTGAAGCCAATTACTAAGAAGTGGCAAGATACCCTACCAAGTTCATTCCTTCCCAACTATAATGAAATGTGGAATCCACAAATATCAACGAAAGGATAGTGCCCTTATATGGTCACTATACCATAATGTAATGATTGTCAACACATGAAAGGTGAAAGTGAACCATTTCTTTGACATTAATTGTTCACCTTATAGGAGTCATTCAGAAAACACACATAAGTTTTCCCTTGTGAAATCTTCCACAATTAACCAACCCATGGGTAAATGTTAAAATTAGTTTTTTAATAACCATGTCTTTTGGCCCTTCTTTCATTATGAAATCTTTTTTCACCCCAAAATGTTGATTATTCACAAGATAAAGAGGAGTTGTTTCTCATCAAGGAGGTTGAAGAGTAATAATATTTTCATGAAGGGGCATTTATTACACAACATTCACAATAGTGACTATGTGAATGAAAAAAAATTCAAAACTCATGTTAAAACTTGTTTTACAACCAACCTAATGGAAAACAAGAGTTTCTAGCTTTGTTGGTTATTGGGGTAAAAACACATTACAATGTACATTTATGGAAGTCACAATGGTAGTTTTTCTAAGTTGGTCAAGTTTTGTTCTATACAACTAAATGCATTTGAAAAATTTCTTAAGTTTGAGATGAAAAATTAAAAATTACTATTTTAATCTTCCCAAATTTACAAATTTTAAACCAAAAAAATCAATATATAATGAAAATGAACTTTACAATGTAAGGTACATCTAATGCCATGGTCCAAAAAAATTATGGCTATGGATTTTTTTCTTCTAGAGGAATTCAAATATATACTCAAAACTGGGAAACCCTTATTTGAAGGCTTCTACTACTTAAGATGGAAAACATAGTAACAAAATGCATCTCATTTTTTGGAAGATTCAAAATGAAAAATTCATAATCATAAAGTCCTTTTAGATATCTCAATTGATTTTTTCAAAACCCATATCTATAAAGGTGTTTTAAAAAGGTTTTAATTAGGGCAATTTGAACTTGGACATGGAACAAAATATATTAACTTCAACATCATTTAAATGTTTTAATTTAAAAATACATTAGATATGAACTTTCAAAATGGACTTTTAAGTACCCATTTTGGTCCACCCTAGTGTGTTTTTTCCCACCAATGTATTTTTTTGTTATTAAACCTATCAATCTCACCTTGAATTCACCACCTTAATGGGAAAATTGTTGTTTTCCACCCTAAGTCCTCTTCATTTTATAGATATGTATCATAGTTTTGTTACACAAAAGTTCTAGCACACAACTTAACAAGATATTAACAACATAACATGAATAATGGAAAATGAACCCAAAGTTTCAATCATTGTTTTTTAAATCCTTGAAAAGAAATTTGATGAATCATCCACCTCTTTCATCTAAATCTAATAAATATTATCAATCATTAATTTTTAAGCCAATAATATTATGCCACCTACTAGATTTTTAGAACACTCATCCTTTCCATGGATGCACCTTTGTATTATTTAGCATTGTCCTTCCCTATAATTGAATGTTGTGTCCCAAGTGAAATGAGCTCAAAATAATCAACTTTTAGTTATGCCAAACCTAAATAGTTAACTTAGTAGCCCATGTACACGAGTCCAAAGTAACCCATAATGAAAAAATCATTATGTGTAAGGCCCATAAGGTCATTAATGCAATACTTAGGTAAATTCAACATTAATTAAAGTATTTTTGAATATTTCATTTTTTTGATAAATGTGTTGAAAGTTCTAAGTATACATAAAAATATTATTCTTTCAATGTGTTTATTAGCTACCATTTATTTTGAGCATGGCCAAATCTATCCTCCATCCTTTATGACTAGATTTAAAACATGTATCAATATAACATTTACATTAAAATAATACTCAAAAAATGGAAAAATAAACCTAGTTCAATGGGTTTTGTTTACTACTTTCACAAAAAAATCAAATGATTGTCTAATATATATATGCAAAGGAGAATGTTGATAGCTTGATGAAAAACAATAATAATGACTATTTCATTACTTAAAAAGTAAACTACTTGACCTCCTTGGACTTCATGAAAGTGCAATTGGCATTGATTTCTAGCTAATTAATACTCAACCTTTGTCGAATATAAAAATACTTGTAAATGGGTGTCAAACTAAAAATTTGAAAATTAATTAAATTTTCAATGATGGACTATCAAACTAACCTAGGTACTATATAATATTGGTTTATCATACTTAATGCTCATCTTTCTACCCTCGGTTATAATTACTATTATTTAAACATTTTATTTATAACAACCAATTTTGTTGTTATAGGTTCCCTTCAATTTGCTTTACCTAAACCACTACAACCTCTTCCCTTCTACCTTTAGCTACCCCACCACAATTTCTTGCCTTCAATTATTTTCTACAATTTTTCCATCTTTAAGTTCCAAACTTTTCACCTATAAGTTCAAGCTCAAGGTCCAAATTATGTCCAAGTAGTTCCAAGTAAAAACTAATGTGTATCTTGGTTTGCTACTCATTTGCTTTGTTGTTTTTTTTATAGTGTTTTGCTTATTCATTGGCTTGGAGGTGTTACTATTCCCAAAGACACAATAAGTTTCTTCTCTTTCTATCTTACTACTTGCAAGGAGCTTATAATAGAGAACATTGGAGCCCATGAAGGACAAATTCTTACAAGTTGTGAAAAAGGTATGATCTTTCCCTCTTTGTTACTTTTTCATGCCCTCTTTCTTGTTGTCTCATTCTTTCTTTGATGTTTACTCTCCATGCATCTCATGTGCTCTTCTTCTTGCATTTGCAAACAACAAAAGGACCAAGCTTCCCTTCGGCAACTTAAATTTTTCTTTATCTTCTCATTCTTTTTGCAGGGGATTAAAGGGGTGAATTCCCCCTCATCATCACCCTTTTTTTAATTATTATTTTCATTGTATTTCCGAATAGTTGAAAGGGGGAATGTCTTCTTCTTCATGAGGCAGTAAGGGGTTGATAACATGATCATGTGTAGTAGTAGATATAATTCATTTATTGTGTTTTAGGCATTGATGCCAAAAGTTTTTTAATGTACATCTTTTTTTTTGCTTGCCTTCACCATTGCAGGAGCTTTCTTTTTCATAATAACATAATCAATACAACTATGTCATCACAAAATTCCTCACATCATTTTTTCTCTAGGTCTTACTTGAAAAGGGGGGGACACTCTTCTTCAAGTTTACAAAATATGTGAGTAAAAATACAAGGTCCCATATATTGGTTGTTGGGTAAAATTTAAATTTAAATGATTTCTATAATAGAATTATCTTTATTTTTCAAATAATATATAATCAATATAAAATGTGTTAACCCTCAATATATATATATATATATATATAGATATATATAACATATGTATTTTAAAAACTAGGTACTAGTTGTTAGTATGTTCAATAAGTAGGTTAATAAGAGAACTTGCAATTATAAATGAACTAGTAACAAAATGTGGAGGAACATGAAGTGAAAGATCCTTCCACACCATTGACAATTGAATCATTTTGGAAAAAAACTTACATTTTAGATGGATATTTTGTTTCGTTGCCTCCCAATTAACAAAATGTTAAAGCAAGTTTGACACACAATTGTTGGATAGTTAATTAATTTTGAAAAGTTACATTCTACTAGCCCATTTTGGATTTCTTTTAAATTTGGCAACTTTATAAGTTAATAGAAAATAATTTAACTTGGATGGATGTAGAAATCCAATTCCATACAAGTAGGTGCACAAATGGATGGACCAATTTGCCATAGAACCAAAGTCTCTATTTACTCAAAAAATTTGTTAGATTTTGGAAATTACAACTAGTTTACACTAGTGTTTTTTTGTGGCAAAAATTTGCCAAAATACAAAAAAAGGGTCAGCGAAAGCCCTTTCGGAAAAAAAATGGATTTAAATTAAAAAATTCACCATATTTTGACTTCAATGAAACATAGGATGCCACTCATGCAATGCATGGTGTGGATCCATCGTTGTTTGCGTTGCAAGGTACACACTTGTCATCGCCACATTTCCTAAAACAATGACCTATTGTTGTTATCTTTCACTTACCTCTGTTGGACGTCGCCAACTTCATAACGGCATGAGAGGTGCCATCACCATCACTCAATGAAAAGGAAGAGACATGTGTTACCATACACATTGTCTCCTCTATTTGTTTTCACCACATTCTCTTATTAGGTCATATTTATGTTTTGTAGTAATGTGGAAGTTTTGTGTGCAAACTTCAAAGCTCTTCAAGGTCATTGATGTTTTAGGTGACTGCTTTTTGAATGCTCAATGTTGGAAATTACAACAGTCTCACTTGTGATGCTACATGGAGAGCAAATTGGCGATATAATGGTGGCAACGCTAAGTGATCGTTGAACAAGTAGTTGAAGGTTGGACTTTGGAACAATGGACATGGTGTTGAGACTCTTGTCCAGTGATTCTTAAGATGTCTATAAATAAAAGATGGCAATTTTCAAAGTAAAAACCTCTCAACTTTCAAATTCACTCACTCATGCAATTCACTACAACATTGTTTACATTATCAATCTGTTTTAAAGATTTCAACTTCCAAGGGTTTAGGGTTGAAAGATTCATCACCTTTCTAGTTTCAATTTGTCTGTGCATGAAACAATTTGTGTTCCACACAATGCCACTTCTAAAACTTCCAAATTTCAAATACAAACTTTTTTTTTGTTCTTTGCTTTTGGCAAATGTGTAGTTTGATTCGAGGTTTGGTTTTACATCATCATGTTTACCTAACATGGCTTCTTTGTTTAGGTTTGGGTCTAGTGCTAGGCCATCTAGTTTACCAAGTTGTTTTTCCACCTTTACGTCATTGAATCAATCAAGCAACGCCCATGGATCACATGTGCCATGTGACCCCACTAATGCATCGACCCTTGGTGTTTTAAGCTTTGTCGAACTAAGCACCTTGGGTGCTACAAGCTCTATTGAACTTCCAAGGCACCTTGGGTGCTACAAATTATGCTAGTTTGTGTAGTTCTTTAGGCAAAGGTGCTTCTAATATTCAAGGTATTGTTTCCGGTACTCAAGTTCTTGCTTCTTGGGAACCAACCAAGAAAAAAAAAAGGCAAAGATTAAAAATGTGTTTAAATAAGAATGGGTTGCCCAATTTCCTTAGGCTGAACCTATGGTGGATCATGCAAGCAAAACTCACATGCTACGCTGCGAGGTTTGTTTTTTGGTTGAAGGCAAGGACAAAATTCCAAACCCTAAGTTGGATGGTTTGTAAAAACATGTAGAAAAAGGAAAACATTAATTTATCGTCCAAGAGTTTTGGCTTGTGAGTCTTATATCAACAATGGTAGTCAACACCAAATAAATGAAAGAGTTTATGCTAGCTAAGTTCCATACTCTATTGCAAAGTTGGTGGTCAATGGAGGGAAGGCATAAAAGATTTTTTTTTTTTGTCCAACTTGTGGCAATTTTTCATCTCTTGAAACATGGCAGACCCATGACCAATTTTGAACATATGAAAGGTTTGTTTGATTTCTTGAAAGTACACCATACACATAGGAAACATTCAAATGGTAGGGGTATGGTTGTTGCCATGCATAATGTTATTTTGAAACATACTATGTTGCTAGTCCAATAGGCTAGATTCATTTCAATTAGTTGTGACAAGGTTGCCACTATGGACAACCAATTTTGGATTTTTGTTCATGTATATATTGTGAAGAATTAGCACCCTGTGCCAATTCTTTTGAATTTGGAAAGAATTGTCAATGGAGGTACACATGACAACCTCACTTCTATGGTTATTCGCTTTCTTGCTGTTTTTGGTGACATTTCTAACATAGTTGTTTGCTTTGGGGTTGACAGTGTAACAATCTTCCAAGGCTTGAAAATTGGTGTGACTGTCCAATTGGTTAGCAAGCACTGCCCTTTTGTTGTAAGGATTCATTGTATGACACACCGGGGTAATCTTATTGTTCAGACTTTATCATCCTTAACACTTGTTGTGAAAATTGAAGGTTTTTTTTCTTCTATGTACACCTACTATAACTAGTCCCCAAAAAAACATTTGGAGCGCACAAAGTTGGTTGAAGTAATTGAGTAAAAGGACTTGAAGATTTTTTAAAACATTCAAATTTGATGGATCTCAATGTTGGCCCCTTCTAAAAGATTGGTATTTGAGTATAAGTTTGTTATTATGAAAATGTCTAAAGATCTTCCTACTAATCATGTTGCTACCACTAACTATGAATTGTTTTGTGATGTGGAAACAATGATGGACTAACTTGTGTGTTGCCTATGTTGGAGGTAGTGCAAAGCTTGAATAAGCTTGCTTAGAACATAGATTATTTCATTTGTGATTTTGTGGTAGTTGTGAAGCTGACTTGAGTTGATCTCTACAACCTTTATGTGGACCCTGAATGCCATTTTTCACATGACCAATTCCAACATTTTGTGGATTTGGTGGAGTTTAAATATGATACGTTGTCGATAATTTAGTACGCTAAGCCCACCACACAAGTGAGTTATGTTGCCTTTTGTTTCAAGGAGCAGTTTCACATGTTGCACAAAACTAATAAGTGCATTGGAGTTGTGTCCATGGTCACCAAGGAAGATTGGACAGTTATATGCCAAGATGTGAAAATTTAATGCATTTATTTTGCAAAGGGTTTGATATTTGAACTTGACAGAAGGTTTATGGCATAAGAGTTCATGAATGCAACTAGCATTGTTTACCTTCAATATTGTGTACAATATTATGCCCTGATGTTCCCTGCGCATTGACAGATTTTTAAATCACACTATTGTTGCCGGAAATTGATTGAACCATATGCCAAATCACATGCGGGTTCATTGGATCATGTGTTGCTTGAGCAACAATCTAGTTTCTTTATGACCACCATGCATTCCAACAATGAAGATGCCATGAAACCCCTACATGATTACAATCCAACCATTTGAATGTGGAGAAGGTTTGCTTCTAGTGTGATTTTGGAAGGTAGGATTTATGATTATTTCAAACTTGTTGAACTAACAATTGTTGTTGTTTTGGGGAGTGTTGAAGATGAACATACTTTTTCTATCGTCATTTTCATGAAGTCCAAATTGAAGAATTGACTAACTATTAATTTGGATTTGGTGGTTAGAATGCATGTTCATGACTTTTTCACATTGCAAACTTTTCCATTCCAAATTGCCATAACAAATTGGAACAAGGCAAAAGGTCAATATGGGTTGAAATTGTAGCATTTTGGAACAACAACTTTGTGTGAAAACAACCTACATTTTCATGGTGTCTTCATAATTTTTAAATCCTACATTTAAGTAAGTGCATTAATCCTAACCTCTATTTGTCATTTGTACCATTTCATGTGGTTTATAGATAGGGGTATTAATGTGTTATGTTTTGCAAGTCCACCTTCCATTACAATTGGTCACTGTCCTTTTTTGGATTGTTGTGATGGCTATTTTCTAACTAGGTAATTACAAACTCTTTTCCTTTATTTTATAGATTTAACTTGAACAATTACCATATATAGTAAAAAGACTTTACAAAAAATATATATAATTAACAATTGTGTGATGAAAGAAAGAGAGTTGATGGTTGTGCATAATATATTGGAAGATATTTCTTGCTTGGATGTTCATGTTGTTTGGTCACTCTTTTTTATATGGACAACAAAAGATTTGAAAACACATGAATTTTTGTATGGAACATTAAGAGATAGAAAAGGATTAGGTTTTGTATGTTTCAATGAGGGTTATTAGGTGTTAATGACCACATGCCATAACAATAGTAGTAGTAACCCAAATTAAACATCAAACTTTTTTGACAAAGACATACCTTTGATGAAACTTTTCAAACATTCAATGTTGTGCACCATTACAAGATGAACTTGAATGCCCATATTGGATCTTCACCAATATTGTTACAAACTAGAACCATGAACAAAAGTTATGCAACATGGTAACAATGTTTTACATGAAGAGCCATTGTTAATCAATGGTACTTGACTTCTAGCTTTCATAGATTTGTTGGAAATATTGGGAGTACGTTGTAAAGATGTAGCAACTTAATCCTTGGCACAATTATATGCAACAGACTATGGAGCATGTAAGCCCTTTGGTGGCCATTCCATTTGAACCTCGGCAATTTTGACATGTAATTATTGGAAAAGCTTGAAGTGAAAAACTATTTGTAGACCGCCCAACACATGGCGAGTTGTTTAATCAAAGTGCCCCAAGTCCAATATAGACCTTTGAGGATGGGCCTACTCAATCAAATGTCTTCATAATTCAAACAACAACCTCTAACACTAACATTATCTAGCAAAGCATGCATCAACATCCCTTTCATAAACCGCTACCTATAAGCAACAAATTTGACATTGATACTTAAACAATCAACGAACAAGTGCCTTTGCTAAACCAAAATGCCTCCGCCTTTACTAGTTGTAACTACTTTCAACAAAAGGCCATATTTGTTCACCACCTATCGAAGTTGTCAAAGTATCAATTGCTACTCAATATGCCATTCCATCTATCACCTATTGCTACAACAAACACGAGTGTTAATCTATTGCAACAACATGCTTCCATGATTGCTTACAACACCCCACCACCCCCTTCAACCCTAAAGTTCTCTAGGTTGAATGCAAGTACATACACCCATATTCCAAAACACACAAAACAAACTCTAATTTTTGTCAATCTTGCATATCATTTTGTGAAAAATGTCATCAATGTCAAACTTGTGGAAATAAATTATGGGAAGAGAAGGACAAGAAACTTCACAATTCTCGACTTTGTAGCAATACTTTATGGATCTATGATAGTAGAATAGTAGCGGGCAAGTATGTTGCCCCAATAGATCTTGCAAGTCTAAGTTCCATAATGCTTTCGTGTTCAACACTAGTGTTTTTTCTTTCAAAATTTTAGGGTTTTGACATCCACCATAGGCTTTCCAAGAATTTTGACATGTTTTATCTATAATTTTCACCTTTTTCGACAAAGGTGCTAAATATTTCATGAAAATTTCAACAAAATTCAAATTATTTTAATTAATGTTGAAGCTGCCTTCATATTGTGGAACTTAGTTGGAAGATATGTTAAGTGAATATCATATATCAAAAAAATAATAGTCTTATCACATGATTTTACCATTTTTAGTTGCATTTTCATCATTCTTCACAACTTCAAGTATTGAAATTAAGAAACAAAAAAAAGAAGATATAAAACATTAATGTAAACATAAAGTTATAATTAAATTTAGGAGAATTTTAAATTCACACCTTTTTTGGTTAAATTCACACCCTTTCTTCGCACGTCCGATTATATGCAGATTAAATTTGAGTGTGTCTACCCCACCCCCTTGATGTCTAGATGAAAAGTTATTAATAAAATTATGATATATTTGGAATTTATATTATACAAATTTTTCCAAATATATCATAATTTTATTAATAACTTTTCATCTAGACATCAAGGGGGTGGGGTAGACACACTCAAATTTAATCTGCATATAATCGAACGCGCAAAGAAACGCGTGAAAAAAATTTAATCTGAATATAATCGGATGCGCGAAGAAAGGGTGTGAATTTAACCAAAAAAGGTGTGAATTTAAAATTCTCCTAAATTTAAAGTAGTTCAAAGTGTGCATATTAGAAAATTATGTAAGAATAAGGTGGGAATACATTTTTTTCCCGAATTTTTTTTACATTACCTCGTTTGATGTAGGTAATGTAAAGTTTTAACACTTAATGTTCCCATAGGAGGTCTTAGCATTTATGTTATCATTTTTTTTAATCCCTATTTTCATCTTAGACCTTACACCCCAAATAGTTATCCCAATTTTGTTCATGAATAGATCCAAAATATGAAATATCTATAACACTATAGCTAAATAATTAACACTATAGAAATATTAAATTTAATTTGCAATGTGTTAGCAATTTTAATTTCTAGACAAAAAATCCAAGCAACAAAATGAACAAAATTGCAACAAAATAAGGGAGATTGAGCCATGGCTCTCCTCGTTTCATGAAAAAAGAACATGTAGAAGGATTCCAAGATAGTTGTTGAGCTTTCACAAAAAGCCCTCTTGTTGCTTCCATAGATTATACACATGCCTTCATCGTGACAAATTTCCAAGACCATAACAACTACTTATCATCATCATCAACATTGTTGCCTTAAAACATAACCCGCAAAACCTTTAGGGATCTTCACTCCAAAAAATCAACTAGAATAAAAAACCAAACTTACTTTAATTTAAAAAATCTTCATGAATTCACTCTTAAATTTTCTTGAACTAGAAACAAGAATCAACTCACTTGCTATACCCGTACCATTGTCGCACATAAGGATTGATCTTAAAAACCCTCTACGATTCATAATGAACTTTTGGTGTGGTGTGTGAAAACAAAATTACAATCAACAAAAAGTTGAAGATGTTGCATTCCCATTCTACATTATTGGATTATGGTTTATCAAAACATGAAAATACTACATTCATTTTGCCATTCTATATATTTTTTTTCAATTTGCAAAACAATGAAGATATTGCATTTTGCAATCTACCTTTGGTTAGGTTGGTGGCTAATATTTTCAAAAATGTACACAAATGAAAATATTGTAATAGGTGCCTGAAAAAACACCTATTACAATACTTGCATTCAAAATCCACCTAATATCATCATTAAAGATCAAAAGGTTTGCTTACTTATCAAAAATGAAAAGGGTTTTACAATTTCTAGACATGTGTCAATGGTTACATCGTGTCTAGTATAATATATGTTGATATAAAGGGAAGGCACTACTATCAATGCATTCCCCTCAAATAGTGGCCAAGGGCCCATATATGCTTACCTAAATTTCTCTGCACAATAAGGATGGCCCAAATTAGCTTACACAAACATTCCATGTTTTCTTACAAGAAACCTCTCGCGCTAAGCTAACAAGGAAATTTCACCTTGTAAGGCGACCTAAAATTACATTACACATGTTTATTACACATGTTTGTGGAGGTCATTACATTTGTGCTTAGACTATAGGAGTGACTAATAGGTAGGGAGATAAGTGAGGCCATGTAAACAAGGCCACTTTGGTATGTAGTAGGTAGGTGGGGGGTAGATAAGTAATTTTGTATTGTTCTTGAATATATGGATTCTGAAATGTTGATTGGTTTCATTCTAATTTTCTTAATTAGTTTGATACTAAAATTTCAGGTGTTCATTTCTTATTTAATTATTTAATTATTTTCACTTTTTCTTATGATATTTTATCAATTAAAAAAAGCGCAAGTTTGCAATGATAATTGCAAACAAATTCTCTTTCTCTGCTTGGCAATGTATCATACTTGTGAAAGTCTTTTGATTTTACCCTATTTTTACCCACTCATACGTGCATGGTAAATAGGGTAAATTGCTTGTCGTTTACCTTTACCCTTATGTGAATGGATAAATCTGTAAAAGCTTATATACCTTCCCCTTACCCAGTTTGGAAATGTGTTGAAACCTATGTACATTTATTTATCCGGCTGATCTATTCTTTGAAATTTTTATATTTGCACTAACCCGTTGGATATATTAAAATTGATATACCCGCCCAACATTAGTATGTAACTTACTTGCTGCCCAACACTGATCAGTGGATGCAAATCTACTGAACAGATACCCAGTTTGGTGAAACTAGTGTGTAACCAAATTTGCTAAAGTTAGGGTTACACTCAGATTGGGGATGAAAAATGGATTAGAGGGTCAAACTAGGGCCCAAAGATAGGGTGACTTTGCCCATAAATGTAATTATCTGATCCATTTGCCTCTAGTATGTAAGATGGGAAGGCCAAGAAACAGGATCCAGAAATTGTTGGGCAAGAACACGTGAGACCCCTCTATAGTCCCAAGTAGTAAGCTCGTATGCATTCACACTCGATGTTAAGTCAATGTAAAATAATAATCTAGTTGGCACCCAATGTTAAATGGGCGATAGCTTAATTTTAAGTGAATGTTAACTTAACATAAAATGTGCATGGTAAGTAGGTGTAAGTCCTAAATGACTAGCATGGTGTCATGAAACTCAACACTAGAGTCCCTAACGCCAAGTATGAATGCACCTTAACCTTCCTTCCCTTACAGTTTGCCCTTCAATTAATGAAAACACTAATTCAAAATAGCTTTCTCACTCCAAGTGCAAGATGAAAATATATATTGTGCCCACCACTAACATTTGACAATTTTTGTTGAAATAATTGATTTTTTCAATAGAAAAGGTTCAATGGTCCCAGTTTTTTTTTAATTCAAAATTTTTCATGTAAATAGTTAATAATATTTCCAAATATTTCGTAATAGTAATTATTGTCATTATCATCATCCTCCTCATTGTCATTGTGGTGTTTTGTGAAAGATTATTTTCTTCCAATTCTTGGTTCTTTAAGCATTGATAACAAATTGTTAATAATTGTTGGTTAGATGCTAGTTAAGTATAGTTATCAACTTTTGAAGGTAAATAAACCATACATTAATATAGGCGGTTGTTTGTTTGGATGTGATCATGCCATAATATTCCCAAACCATGGGGCCCTTGCTCCATTTTTGGTACCACTAGAAAGTCCTTGACAAGGCAATGTGTATTTTTATCATTTTTCATTTTTCGGACCAACATAACAAAATTGAATTGGGTTAATTTTGTCTCTAGAAATTAATTATTTAAAAAAAAACCCACAATTTAGTTCTTGGCATTTAAGAACTTTGAAGTTAACTCCACTCCAACTGGAACAATGTATGGATAGGTGACCTTATAGGAGGTTTAGTACTTAGGCCAGTGGCATGGGGGCTGACTAGTCATGTTTCAAATACAATAGGAAGATCAGCCTACCGTATTCAAAATGTGGAAAAAATGAAATTTAAAAACATTGGAGTTGATTAATCATAAAATACAAATCCCTTTCTATATTTTCCCTTGTTCTTGTTTCAAAGTTAGTTTCGTTTGAATACTATTATTGTGATTGTGTATATATCTTTCATAATTTTATGATACAAGTTTATGCTTGTCAAGAGTTTAGAAGTTCATTGATGTTAGATAGTAAATTTTACAACGTGTAAATAGTCATTTGAACAACCTTTGTAACCTCTCCAATTTGGAATAAGCTTCAATTTATCATGTGTGAATCTTTTTTGGGGGAGGGGTTCAAAAAATATAATCGGAAATCAATTGACAGGTAAATTTTTAACACAAAAATCTACAAGTTGCAAGTCACATGATCTATATAACAAAAAAAAAAAAAAAAAAAAAAGTTATCGGTAAAGTTGGGCGATTAGGGCGCAAGAACGGCCAGTTTCGGCATGATAGGGCATCAAACACAGAACTGGGAATGAAAATTTTACAAAACAAAATAATTGGGACCCAAATTAGTTTTTCCACCAATTTTGGTGGTAAACTGAGTTCCATCCTGTCTTTCCTTTTTTCTGAGCGACTCCACTGCTGCTACATGTACAACTACTACAAATACTCTCGAACGGGTGCATTAAATGATGAGTTTCAGCATTTCATACTGAGATCTAATAAAATTTCCTTCCTTTGCAGACACCATCGAAAGAGGGGATAGTGGGTGAAAGCAGGCCCAAAGAGAGGGTGAAGACAGTGTGACTTTACAAATAACTCTAGTGTCTATATGCGATGTTCAAATCGGTGTTATTTGGATCTTGGTTTTTACAAGTCCTGTCAAGTTTGAATTTTCCAAAGGAAAGTGGAAAACCTACTGGATCCAGATTTAGGGAATATTCTTAAAAGTTAAGACCCAGTGAATCCAAGTCCAAGTTAATTTTTTTGAAATGTTGGTTCCCAAATCTAATAGATCTTGCTTAGGCTACATAGGACCCATCGGATTTGGGTTTAGTTTGGGTCCGGTCTAAAGAGTTTTCTTGACTCTTTTTAAAGGAGCCAATTTGATTGGTTGATCACAAAGGGGAGGGGTTTGGGGGTGAGGGGGAGATAATAATAAATAATATTTAAAATTACACATTAATTATCATAACAAGGGTGATAACTTGATGGTTGGGTACTAAAGATATGCCTTGAGGTTGTGGGGTTTCAAAGCCTTGGTGAACCCAATTTTAAGTCTTTTGACCTCAAATCTGATTAAATCTGAATCTGGCAAAGCAAGGGCAAGACCCACTAGCCAAAGTAGGCTCAACTTCATATTTGACAGACCTTATGCATCATGTGGTACATTTTGGTGATATACAAAAGAATTATCTGTATCATCAAACCTTATTTTGAGCTACATTTGGGCCTCCTTTTGCCACCTCAACCACTATGGAGCGCTCAAGCTTATGTTTTACTTTTATGTAGGGGTTAGTTTAACTAGTAGTTGAACAAGCCTGTAATTCTCAACTTATCAGAAGTAGATTTTACCTATTATTTTCATTATTTGTGAAGGTGGCATCAAATTAGTTAGCTCGTTTCTATGGAGCAATAGGTAGAAAGTTAATGGGCTAAATGTTCCAAGAGTTAGTCGACTAACTAGTTGTTATTAGAATGAGAGTTAATCGAAAGGCAATTATGAAGGGAAGGGTATTGTTTAACTTTTTGGCAAGATAAGGGAGGACTGGAGAGATTTAAGGAGGGATATGCCTTTCTTTGTGCTCTCTCCTTCTTCTTTTTCTCTCTTGACCCCCTTTTTTTATGTTTTTTTTTCCTTTGTCTTCTTTTTTCTACTATTTTCTTATTCTTTATGGACATCCTCTTGGTGTTTTTCTTTTGTTCTTTCTACCATCTACTGTGTTGTTTTAAAGGAGGTAGCCCTTTATGTATTTGTCTTTTGGGGCGATAGAGGCATAATGCAAAGCAATAGGTTTTCCAAAAATGCTTTAAAAGTTAATCATTTTTTTTGGTGTTTATGGTGTTGTGGGACATAGTAGATGTGAGGGATGGAAGCTAGGAAGATTATACATCATAATAGTCTAAGGGAAATTTTATTTTCATATGGTTTTTTTTCTTATTTTGTTATTATAATTATTATTTCATCATTAGGAGTGGCTAACCCTAGGTGATGCATCTATTAATAGTCTAAGATGAAATAACTTAAAATAGCCAATATTAACTTATAATAGTTGCAAATAACCTAAAATGAAATAATTTACAATAGCAAAAAAACTTACAATAGACAAAAAAAACTTACAATAGCTGAAAATAACAAAAAATAATTTAGAATAATCAAAAGTAGTATAAGGTGAAATAATTTAAATTAATGAAAATAACCATATAATAATTGAAAATAACTTAACCTAGGTAGTATTATTATATTAACAAAAATCTTATTCATTTATTATCTTCTGTTTTTTCACAAGAATGGTCATTGAAATGTTATTGAAAAATGATATTAATTAATTAATTTATGGTTCAAATGATTTTACACTTTCAAAAGGAAATAAATGTAATTGTGTACATTATTGATTTTAAAAAAAAAGGTAAATTTGAATCATTTTGTTTAAACAAAATCTCAATAATATATGAATTTTCAAAGTTTATGTTTTTGTAATGTTTAAAATGAAGTATTTGATAAATAAAATGTAATGTAACATATTATCACAACAAGTGAGGTGGTCTGATGGTAGGGGTGTTTACCTTCATTTTAAAGGTTAAGGGATCAAACCTCATGAATGATGTTGTGTGTGGTCAACAATGGTAAATTGATTGAATATTCTATTATATAGTTCCTTAAAATAGGTGTTTAATTTGATTATGTGGCCTACTTACCTAGATTAGGTTTTAAACCTAACTTAGATAATGACATGTGTCAATAAATCATAGGCTAAAAATCATCAAATTATCAATTATATTATATATTAAAAAAATTAGTTGTAATTGATTTTCATGCTAATTAGTTAATTATCTAACAAATGAATGACTTGGTAAAATTTGTATTTCATTTGAGAGTAACCTTGTTTCATTTGAGAGTAACCTTGTTTCATTTGGTATTAATAAAAAAATTTATTGTTTGTAACAACTAGTCCCCGTTCACTAGAAAGTTAATCAATTTCACTAAATAAAAACGTTCAAATTCATTCAAAATCCAGTGAAACCCAAAATGAACTAAAACGCATTTTGGTGTAATGATTGCAAGGTAGAATTACCACCATTAAACTTATTAAGTTCTTTTGGGTTGGGATTTCACGACTATTATTTAAACCTTCTGATGCTGATAGTTGTTGAGAAATTAGAAGATAATTTGGCTACAAAGTATAATTATTGTCTTTCTAACATCTTTATGTCTACCTTTAAAATCATTGCCCATTGGGGACCAATATTCTAAATTGTTTTTTTTTTTAAACAAAAAGTTTTCAATTACATGTCATTTTCAACTAAATTGCAACTATTACAATAATAATATTTAAATAAAGTAATGATAATCACCAAATAAATTGATCCACCTATTGATTTGGTGGACAATTGAAAACTATTCTTGACTAGGGGTCATTTCTAGAATATTTTTGGGAATAACAAACTTTTTAATTAATTTATAATTGAAAGGTCAATTGAAAATGTTTGTCATCAAGTGTTATGCAACTATTGAGTAACATGACTAAATCACAAGTCATTTGTCCAATTATTTTAAGGATGGATGAAAAAGTTCAAATTACATGGATGAAACATTGTGCACATTTGCAACTTTGCATCCAAGTAGATTATTTACAACTTTTTATGCTACCTATTTCATTGGTATCCTTATATTTATATTAGGTTACCTAATATACCTAACTTACATAACTAAGCTACCTACCTATATATATATCTAGCCTAAATATACAAGTGGTTTAAGTTAAGCTATTTACCTAAACAACCTAAACACACAACCTAGGTTTAAACCTATATTAGGTGCCATGTGGTTTAAGTCTAGGCCTAGCCTAGGTGCCATGTGGTTTAAGTCTAGGCCTAGCCTAGGTGCCACGTGGTGTATGTTTAGGCATTACCTAAATGGCACATGGATTAGGTGTCATGGGGCATATATGGTCAAAACAAATGTGTCATGTGACCTAAGTGTTACCTAGCTTAACCATAGGCCTAGGTGCCATATGGCATATGTGGTTTAAGCATAGGTGCCACATGGCCTAAGTGCTCTAGGCTTAAATGCCACCTCGCCTAACTTTGGGCCTAGGCTTAGAAGCTATGTGGCATGTGTGCTATAGGCATAAATGCCACGTGATCAAAATGGTCTAAACTTGGGTGCCACCTTGCCTAACTCTAGGCCTTTAAGTGAAGTGCCATGTGGCATATGTGATTTAGGCCTAGGTGCCACATTGTTTAGCCCTAGGCCTAACCTAGGTGTTGCATAGGTTACATTAGTTAGTAAGTTAGGTTAATTAATAAGTAGTAAGTAATAGGTTAAGCTAGGTAGGTAATTAAGTAGGAGTTAAGTAGGTAGGTAGCTAGGTAGTTGTTAATAAATAATAGTTGTGACTAAGTTGCAACCATGTTGCAATTAAAATTTTTATCCCATACAACTTGTTTTCCATTTCAAAATTCTAAACTACATAATGAGGTGCATTAAAGATGTTGGAGAAACACAAAAAAATGAAAATGGAATTGTCATTTGGGATAAACCAACCAAAAAGGTTAAACCCAAAATGAAACAAGATTTTTAAAAACTATGGGCCATGTGGCCTAGATGTTTATGTTTAAATTAAGGGCCACACATGGTATTGGGGCCTAACTTGGCCTAGGTGTCATATAACATAACCAAGGTGGTTTATGTCTAGGCTTAACCTAACCTAGGTGATTTGTGTTTTGGTGCCATGTCAATTAACTTAACCTTATGTTTAGATGGCCTATGTTTAGCATTTGTCTTATCCTAGCTCTAAGTATAAATGGCATAGTATTAGGTGTCGTGTGACCTAGCCTATGGATGTGAATGTGCCACATGTCATTAAAATAATAGTTGAACCCTCTACTTGACTTAGTTGGGATGCATGGTGCTAAAATATGGTTTTCAATTTCAAACAATATATTCAAATTGCAAAAAAAACATTTTGTAACTGGGTTTGTTGGTTTCAACTACAAATTGTAGTTGAAAACATGTTAAAGATGTAGTTACAAATCTAGGTTTTTCCTCCTAGTGAAACTAGGCATGACACACATGCACACACAAAAAGATTCAATCGAACATAACAAAATTTACATAATTATGAACACACACATATTTGTGTATCTCATTATGTATTTTTCTGCATTTTTTTTAGCTATAACAAAAGCAAAAAATAAAAAATAAAAAACTTCTCACATTGCATTATGCTAATTTCACAAAGTTTCTTTGGCCCCTTCCCAACAAAACAAAACAAAACAAAACAAAAAAATAAAATCTTAAATCCTT
>Ga0209208_10001787_pt1 | contig 30680 bp, 23 predicted proteins | sample S1TSphfallax_3_FD_187694 | JGI IMG/M metagenome (GOLD analysis project Ga0209208, IMG submission 187694) | Host-associated microbial communities from peat moss isolated from Minnesota, USA - S1T2_Fd - Sphagnum fallax MG (SPAdes) (version 2) | ecosystem: Host-associated > Plants > Peat moss >...
CCCCCGCCCCGCCACATAAACACTTTAAAATTTTATTTATTTGTTTTTTTCTTCAGATCAATGGTATTAACTAGTTTTGTTTGTGTAAGTGTCAACAGCTGTACGCATAGCGTGTAAATCTTTTGTAAATGTAAATCATTTACACTTACAAGTCTGAACTTTATATACTTACACTTATATTATTGTCACACATAATTATTATTTTTACACTTACACAAAGGTAGTGTAAATATTTGTCAAATACATTTACATGGCCCTGTATAAATATCTTGGGGTGTGACTATATGTTTTATACCCTTAATGATCATATCTTCTTGCAAATCCATATTAATTAGTGATGGGTGCATCATAAAGAGTAATTTTATGTTTTTGCAATGGGTCACATATATTGGCTCTTCACATAAAATCATGATATTTGGATACTCCCCCCAAACATTAACATTTTTTAAGGTACATTTCCATGGCTTCCATCCACTCACTACCCAACTCCAATTAATTTATGTTCACTTCACTATTTCATAAGTAACTTTGAAAGAACCCACACTTGGCAGTTGCAGGTGTAGAGAGTTAACGCGATTTGGACCAAGTCCTGAATATTTTTGCACTTGTACAACCCGCTTTGGAAGTAAGCTGACTGACGTTTGTTGGTCTGGTGAGTTTCTCCAGATCTGGGCAATGGGGGGATGGAGCACCGACTAGATAGTGAGCCTGTGTCTCAACTCTGAACAATTTACATAAACGGCCAACTTTTTGAAGGCCTAAGTACAAATAAGGGGTGAGGTGGGGGGATCATCGACACATCAGCAGGTGTAGCCAATTCCCTCAGAAGTCAGAACCCACCCTTGAAATACACTATAGAAATTTGTAGAGGTATTTATGTATTAAGCAACTGGAATGTGGCCACTGTTACAATAGGTGAAAATAGGTTCTACCAGGGCCTGTTTCAAAGCATAACTAATTTTCCCAACCAGTCATTCACCTCTCAAGCGTGCTACACGTCCACCATTCATTCACATTCAAGTGTCTTCTACTGGTTCACCAATTCAAATTACTTGTGAAACTGCACTGCACCAAAAGTGGAAAAGCAGATGGATGCCTGTCCCATCTAGGAAAAGCCTAAAAAAAATTTCACCTCAATAAGACACCCAAACAAGTTATGTACAATGGAATGAGCAGAGCACTTAGAAAGGTGGCTAGCCAATTAAGGTGAGGTGCATTCCATAACATGGTGTCTTGAGCAGAACCTTGTCTCCACCAGGGACTGTTGCATTACCAGCTTCTTTAAAATTGATTCGTATTTAGTATGCGGATAAGCTGGTCATTTGCTCTGTATTGGATGCTAACTCACTGAATAGCTGTCCTGAATGGTGGAACTTGCATAAAAGGGTGTATCCTTAGGTGAGATTATGGTCACCAACATGAAGGGACTTTTTTTTCCCCTAATTTTGTGATGTCACATGAATGGTGGGCAACCATACCAAGAATGACTTAGCAATAATCTCAATGTTAATGTCCTTCAACTAGAAATTTGTCCAAATCTGGCAAATTTTCTTTCAGGTTCTTTTCGAAGTTTGGTAGGAATTTACAACAAAATGTCCCTTGAGACAGGCACAGGGTGAACCAGCAACCACACTGGTACCTTCACCTTCTTGAGTTAGGCCTGGTAGTGGCCAAATTAAACCAAAGAAATGTTAGATCTGGACTCAGATACCCTGGTTTAGTCTAGTCATGAGATATTTATAATATTTAGAAACAATTAAGATGAATTTTACAGTTTTTACCATGGTGCCAGTGTGGGTGCTGGCTGACCAAGGGCCAAGTGTTGCACCAAGTGCTAGTAAAATTATGTGTCAAGAAGGGTACTTTGAAGCTTTGCTGCTTCGCCGGTGGTGCCCAGCACATGCATTGCACTTTGGATTTTACTGTTAACCGCGTGGGTTTTTACTTGGTTATCAGGTACGTTGTAGCATGTGTACCTACTCGTCCCCTGCGCGCATAGCATTTCTTGCAAATGAGGTTTGGGTAATTGTCCAATCGTCTGCCCCATTGACAGTTTACATAACACTGCGGCGAGCTTTCTCTTCTAATGTCTTTTGGTGTTTCGAACTCATGTGGCGTGACTAGTGCAGTACGTGCAGATTCAGTGGGACAGCAAAATCCATCACCTACACCTGGAGGCAGCGAGAGTAACGAGAAACTGTTGAAGAAAGGAGCACAGGGGAGAGTGTAAGAAGAAGCTCTTGCCCAAGGAAATCAATGACCGACACCAGCTGGATCAGTACGTTACTAGGAGACAGAACGTTGCAGTTGCCAGGTCTTAGGAGGATGTCGCCATGTTTGCAGATAATTGTGGCAGTGATTATCCCGCTAGTGCTGTGCGTTTATGTTCCCTTGACACGGGCCCAACCAGGTGCGTTCATCGTAATGCTTGAATGATCCCATGTCAGGCCTTCCCATTCTTAATTAACGCGTTGGGGTTAGATACACACTTTGCTTTATACTTGCAACACTGGACACCTGCAACCATGTTAAAGTGCGACGACATACATGTGTACTTCTGATCTTGGGTCGAAGAAACTGTTCGAGCTCTAATATAAATCAGAAAAAACTGCACAACTACATATATATATGTGAAAAAATAAACATCTTTCTCGTTCTGTCTAATTTTGCAGGCTTTGTGAGCATCGACTGTGGAAGCTCTACCACATACAACGACACGAATGGCATCACTTGGGTGCCAGACACTGGCTACACCTTCACAGGGAGAAACTACGCTCCTAATCCTAAGACGACAAATCCTCTTGACAGTTTGAGGTACTTCCCCGAGAACAGGGATAAGAACTGTTACGTCTTAACTGCAACGCCAAAGAACTTCTATATGGTCCGCGTCAGTTTCTTGTATCCTGACTTTCTCAATTCAAGCTTCCGCCTCGAAATGGAGGCGCAGTTGGCAGCTAACATTACTTTCCAAGCGAATTCACTTACTATTCCACAAGTCTACGAGGCCTACTTGTCCGCTACCAGCGACAATATTTATGTTTGTTTGGCGCGCTCTACCACAACAGACGTCCCTTTCATCTCTTCCCTCGAGTTGAGACCGCTTGATACCAACAATATGTATCAGATTTTGGCTCAAGGGAACTACTTGTACAACGACTATCATGCCAATTTTGGGAGCGCTACGCCGCTCATAAGGTTCTTCCAATCTGCTTTAAAACCCATTTATTCTCTTCTCACCCTCGACCTCTAAACCTTAAGCCCCTCAAACACTGCAAGTGAAAGGACCGACCACGCAAAACCCATTATCTTGGCCCGCAGAAGGAGAAGGAGTACAGCTGATCCAAAGAGCCAATAGCTTGATAAGAATTATCGCAAGTACTGAGGGATCATCCAGGAGCTTACACATGGTCAGCTTGACATAGGTTCAAAACCAAATAGGTGTGATGTGTGTAAAAGAAACAAAACAAAGATCAGGCTGGAAATCGGTTTCCGAACATTTTCATGGGTGGTCAAACTGGAGGACCATCCACAGACGTGAAGAGACCTGATGTTTTTGCCTGTCTGTTTAATGCGAGAATTTGTGCAGACACAATTGGCTGCTAGACTTCTCTATGAGCTCTAACCATGTGCGGCACGGGGGGCGCAGGTACCCTTACGACCCGTATGATCGTCCATGGCAGAACAATATACCTGGTGTGAATCCAAACTCTACCCAGCTGGCCATCAACACGACATCAAGTGTCGTTGTAGATTTCAATCATTGGAACAAGGTTCCAGAGATAGTGATGCAGACTGCGGACTCGTGGCCCAAAGGTCAATCTGTCACCATCACAACATCATTCCTCCCGGACTACAACAAGAACTACTATATTGCGTTTGACTTCGCCGAAATCTCTCCACAAGCTGAGAGCCAGTCGCGGATTTTTAGCCTAGCTATTAACGGCAAAACAGTTTGGAATTATATCAATGTTCCGAACCTTGCTGGTGGGATGTATATGCCGGTTGAAATCTACTTCGACGACATCATGCTCAACAGCACAGGAAGTTTGGAATTGAGTGCTGATCCGTCCTCCCAGCTTGGCCCCATTTTGAATGCTCTTGAGCTCTTCGTGTTAACTGATCCTGCACCAAATCGAACTTTTCCCACAGATGGTAAGCCAAGTCCACCATTATGTACACTGCAGATCGTCCGTCGGGATTGAACTTGGATAAAGTGTAGTAATGCAATCAAGGGAAAGTGAGACTCTGCTTGTTAGTATGGTTCAACAACTCCACATGTGCCTCTAACATTTGTGGATCTCTAGAACTCTTGCAATCAAAGCAAATTTGAGCAAGCTTGTCTTTGCTGCAAGTTATCTAGGTACTCTAGAACAAAATATGGCTTTTCCTTTCAGGTAGCGCACCTTGGCTCATGACATATGTCTGTGTGATCTAAACTTTGTGGTTTCATTCACTGAAATGTCAAATATACCTTGGTGTTTGTTGCGACGCATATAATTGCACGAGTAATAATATTGCGAAACTTGACATAAGTTTATGGCACATATTATACTAATGTCAAATTGTAAGATTAATCTACAATATGTGCCACAATACACATCACATAATTTACATTGCAATTGATCAAACCACAAAGTTTATCTCATGCACGCGGGATGAGCCACGGCCTTCTACTGCTGGAGGAACGACGTGACCATGCTGTCTTGTACTGGCAGATTATGACCTTCATTCTTGTTGCTTTATTCTTGGACCTAGCTAACACAAATGTTTGCCTTGAATGTGTAGTTTTGCTAGTATACATGTATTCTGCAATTGATGTCATGTTATAGGATGTTTCTAGTTTTGTTGTACAGTTTATATGCTAAGTAGAAAACTCTATCACTTTCTTAAGTGTCTCCCAGTACATTGTCACGATTTGATCCAAGAATAACTTGAACATTTTAAAAGTCATAGCTGTAGGAAACAAATAAATCGTTTGCTTGTGGGTTGATTGTGGTTGTGTAGCTCTTGCCATTGAGAGTGTAAAAGAATCTCTTAATCTCACTTCCTGGACTGGAGATCCATGTGTGCACACTCCGTACGATTGGATCAAATGCAACGATGACACCATTCCTAGGGTTATTACTGTGTAAGTCAAAATATTCCCATGGACAAAGATTATATTTTGTGGGTTAGCACATGTTGTTGGGAACATACAAACATTATTGGACATCAAACTGACCATAAGGCTTTTCACCAGACTGGGAACATCTGTTTAAACTTGTGTTAAGAAGGGTAGAAAAATTTTCAAACAGATATGAAGACATGAAAATATTATGTTTCAAGCTGCATTGACGTTTAACAACTAGATAGACTTTATTAGTTTGACCAATCTCTTGATTGCCAATGTTCACAAACATATGTTCCAATGAAATTCTACTGTGATTATTGAGTCAAATGATTTCATATAGAATTTAGACTCATAATGTTAAATAAAATTAATTCCAAAAATGTCAATTGACTGTGCAACCAATGTAAAAATCATGTGCAATGAGCTTGATAAACATAAAAATAGAAAATAGAAAAAAAAGATTGTAATCAGGTTATGTCATTATTTTTGAAGGTGGTAATTGTAATCCTTTTCGAATTTTAAAGAAAGGCATCTCAAAGGGGGTACTATCCGTGGAAACGGACAGATATTCCTTATACCCTGAGGTTTAATGCTTTTTGAAATCTCCATTGTTGGCAGGGATCTTTCCAACTACAATTTGACGGGTATTGTACCAGAAGCATTAAACAATCTGACGGCACTTACTAAATTGTAAGCAGTGTATGTACATTGTTCAACCTTTTTCTTCTGGGCATATGTGGAAGTTTGCTAGTAGAGAGTTCAGGCTTTAAGTCAAATTCTAGATCATATACAATTATCTATGGAGGAAAGGGCTCTCTTGTATGATTGAAATCTATGCATGCATCATATGTATATCCCTTCAAAAGTTGCAAGTTCCTCACTCAATCTTGACTAGCTAGAACTTGTTGAAGGGAACAATTTTGTAAGTGATATTAGATTGACACAAGAGTTTATTGTCCAGGTACTAGAACTGGAGAACACACATCAATTAGATCCCATTAAATGTTGAGTGACCAAAGACTTAATTTTGAACTTCACTATACCTAGCACTATTCCTTTTTGACAGTTCAATGATTACAGCATTAACCACCTCGCTGAGGAAGTTGCAAATGATATGTAACAGGTGGCTAAACAACAATTCCTTGAGGGGACCCATCCCAAACTTAAGCGCTTTGACAGATCTTCAATCACTGTTAGTATTTTCAATTCCTTGTGTTATCTCACAAGTAATATATATTGTAAGTTACACAGAAGTTCAATATCCCATGTATGAATGTTCGATTCCTTTTATGTGAAGTTGAATAGGACCTTGGTTTTGTTCCTGTAATGTAAACATTTGGTAAAAGCTAATTTGAACTCTGATTTTGGCCTTTTGAGAATGTGCAGACGATTAGAAGATAATATTCTTACAGGTGATATTCCTACATGGTTGACGTCCTTACCTTTTTTGCAAGAATTGTAAGTGTCTTTTCTCATGTTTTAAAATGCCTAGGCACCATTCAGACCTGGTGTTAAGAGAAAATGTTAAATTATCCTTAACAGTGATATAGTCGTTAGTCAATTTTTTAAAAAAAATTAATGTTAATAATCATTTTTCTTAACGGGTCAACAAAATAGAACCATTCACACTAGAGGCATTGTTATGTGTCATTTGTTCTTTTCAAACCTTCAAATTTTTTGGCCCTTCACACCCCAAAAGACAGTTTAAATCTAAAAAATTATCTTCTTCTGGACAATCTGAATCTTGATTTTTTCACCCTTAGTAATAAAAAATTGGCATTGCCAAATAGATTCATTCAGCTTGAATCTATTCTATCAAACATTGAATAAACACCCAGAATTTAGCAAGAAAGAGCAATTGAGCTTTATTGCTTTAGGTTTTCAAGTTTCTGCTTTAACATAATTAGATGAGGACTGATTTCTTGAACGTTTTGAACATTATGTATAGGGAAAGGAGGGTCTAGGGAGAAAATATTTGATGTGCATGGTAAAAGTGGCAAGGAGTTGGGATCAAACCCCCCCACCCCCCATCCTCTTGGACCTTGGTGCTTGCTAACAATGAGTTATGACCTTCTTTTGTGGAGGTTACCTAACATTGCAAAAAAAAATCTTAAAATCTAAATTTCAGCCTAGATTTAATGGTAACTAACATCCTCCTTAACATCAACTTAATAATAATATGACATAGGCTCCACATAGGCACCATGTCACCATCACATGTCATCATCAATGCTAACTAACATTGCATATTTGAGTGCACCAAAATTTAAGAATTTTTAACACTAACTTACCATTGAATTATCACCAGGTCTGAATGGTGCCTTACATATATTTCAATAATCTACGTGTCTTAGCAAATCTATGTTCATTTGTTGAAAATTTGAACCATATGATGTTTGAATTTCAACAAGTGGACATATATTTGTTAATACACATATATCTAAACATTGTTCACAATATTTGTTTTGTTCTTGCTTTCACATGAATTTGATAGCTACGAATGCTATGGGTATCAAAATTCAATACTGAGCTAAATTGTTATTCCAACTTCATGTCAGACTTTTGTCAAACAACAGTTTGGATGGGACTATACCTCCAGCTCTTTTGAAGAATACGAACTTGACCTTCGAGTAAGACGTCCTGTTCACATATATATTGTATGGTAAACATTAAGTGGATGTAATTATCATTTCAATACAATTGAATCAGTTCAACATTTTCATCGAAATTGATGTTTCAATTTCCCACTGATCCCTATGTGAAAGAGTATTAATGTGTTGTTTTCAAATTATGATTTGAAATTTTATAATGTCCAGTTCCATCAATCTAATTCATTTCTTCTAGTATTGTAAATTTGCATCATGATTATGTGGGGCTCCTTATATGCCAGGGATTCTGGAAACCCGCAATTATGTGATGCAAGTAATGCATGTCCACCTTCAGTGCCACCCACAAGTCAAAGCAATGGAGATCACAATAAAAAAAACAACAGATTGATATACCTAATTCTTGGATGTCTTGGAGGAGGTTTGTTCATTATATTCACAATAGTCTTTCTACTGTTTTGTCATCATTCACGAACATCGAGAAATGAAAGGGGACTTGGAGGAATAGAACTATCACAAGGTGTGTGGTCAAGTTGCTTTAACTTTTCATATTTCTAGAGATCTTAAAATATTCTAGAGTGAAATCTTTCCAATTAAATTCGTTTTGGTGGAACATTTCCACCTTAAATCCATAAGATGGTTCAACCACTTGAACCAATTTTGAAATGAGATCTAGAACCTTGTTTGATCTTTTCCACCATAACATAACAATTTACCACAAAACACTAGATTAAATTATTACCCAAGATCTTGTAAGTCAAATGAATCTGAGGAATAATATTAAAGGTACCTTGCAAACATTTAATTAGATGGCAAAACGTCCAAATTAATTTGAATTGATTCGACTAGTTTGATTAGTTTGGTGTCTATTACATATCAGCTAGAATTATGGAGAACGTGGAGAATGTTTTGTGAATTTCATGTATAGATGTTGAAGAATTAGGATAGCAAGGTGAGCAATTAACAAGTTTCGCAAAATGGCACACCTGTAGACGGGTCTCTTCTGGTCACTCCTGACGCTAGACGGCATGAAGGTGAGCACCGAATTCCACGAAATGGCATGTCTACAGAGGAGCCTGCTCTACTCACTCATAGAGCTAGACGACAACAAGGCGGACAACAAATTTTACAAAATGCCGCATCTACAGATGAGACTCCTCTGGTCACTCCTAGAGCTGGAGGATTAGAACACCAACTTCAACTATACAATTTTGTGGAGGTGTCTCGTATGACTGACGATTTTGCACAAACGCAGTGGATTGGAAGAGGTGGTTCTTGTGAAGTGTATCTTGGAAAACTTGGTGGAAGAGAAGTGGCCGTCAAAAGGGCACGCAAAAGAGAAGAACCTAGCCCTTCACACGATACCACTGAACAGTTTCACACGGAGGTACATTCTCACATGCCAATTGATTATAACAATCTTCCATGTTTAACCACAGTTTTAATATTTGGATCCATTTGTCTTCATTTTTCCTATGTCACTATTCCAAGTTATCTAGAAATTGTTTTTAATTTTAATGCCAGCTCAATACGTAATCTTCAGAAAAATTGAGACTTAGTTGGTTTCAGGTTTAACACACTTCCTTAGTGCTTTGTAGATGTACAATCTATCTGCAGTGGACCATGAGAATGTGGTGTCTTTGCTTGGATATTGCCTGGAGCACGGGGAGAAAATATTGATCCTAGAGTACATGCAAAATGGAACTGTGCAAGACAAACTTTATGGTAAGACCCCATAAAAGTCAGTAGGTGTTTGGTCATGTTTTCCATGTTATTCCTTCTTTTCTTATAATCCATTGATTAACTATAAATGTTGGACAATTGCCTATTTTTGTCTGATTTTATCCATGTTTTGCACATAATGTGTTTATGTTTGGTGAATGTTAAATAGCTCAATTTGATGTTTCAGGGACTGAAGAGGCACGAGAAAGTCCAATGACATGGAATACTCGACTTGACATTGCTCTAAATGCTGCAAGAGGTTGAGAAGAATTTACTTTTTCAGTGATAAATTATTACTGCATTAGTATGAATGTTTATTGTTGATCCCTCTAAGAAGGCCCTCTAAGAAGGGCCTCATAACTAGAGGGATGCCAAGTAGAGTAAAAATAGTATGTTAACTCTACCTATTGTGAAGTTGTTTGGGAAGCTTTTCAAATCCTGATGCATCCTATAACTGATTGTGTTGTCAATCCATTTTTTTCTTGTAGGATTGGCACATTTACATGGAGGTAGTGCACGTCCAATAGTGCACTGCGATGTAAAGACAAATAACATTCTTCTTTCAGAGGGTATGGTTGCTAAAGTCGCTGATTTGGGTGCATCAAAGTTGATACTTGAACCAGGTGCTTCCCATATTTTCACAAGCCACATCAGGGCCACGTTCGGTTATCTCGACCCAAAGTATGTTTCCAAATGAGATTTACATCCTCTTTCAATTCAGGTTTTACTTTAAATGTACAAGTTCGTGAGTCAACTATATCTTATGAGATGCAATTGAGAATCATTTGAGAAGTACAGTATCTGTCAAAACAAAATTTGCTCACATTGTCATGGTGTGCAACACTTGGTACATGCATATTGTGTCATATACTACAATTTTCTTCATTTATATTCTTTTGCCTTGGAAATTTCTTCATAATACAAAAAATAATGTTAATTTTGATCTTGTTATTGTTCAGTTTTCTCCGCACGGGCCAAGTAACAAAGAAGACTGATGTCTATAGCTTCGGGATTGTTTTGCTGGAATTGATATGTGGTTGTTCACATCTCAGTGAAGATAATGTGAACATTCAAGAAAAGGTGAGTAACAACTCTCGTTATCATTTCTATTTCTCTCAAAACTCCAATTCCTTTCAAGCTTACTTGTGAAGATTGAAACAATTTGATTTCACTAAACATGTGGTCATCATCTAGAAATCAACAAGATTTATCACAAAATTTCAGAACAGGATTTCTATTACTTCAACAAAATTCAAGGATTTGGTTGTTGGTAACAATCACTTCTGTTGTCAACAAGTTCTAGAGTAAATTTTCAAACAAATCAACCCACACTATTCTCAAGTTTCCTTACTTTTTGATAACCCATAGAAACTAGACAACCTCAAAGTTTTTTCAATCAACCTTGTCAACTTTCTGAAACTTGGATAAAGAGATTCATTTCAATGCCAACCAGTTAGCAATTTTCAGGCAAAGTCACATATGCAACAACATGGGAGGATCGACGGCCTAATTGACAGAGCATTGCAAAACAATTACAACAATATTGAGAGCATATGGAAGGTAGCAGAAATAGCACTCAGGAGCACTGAAGACTCTGAAGCAGCTAGGCCAACTATGCAGCAAGTGGTGGAGGGTTTGGAGAGGGCCATTGAAATTGAAACCAATGGCAGCACAAGAGTCAGTGGCACACATTTATTTGATGTCATGTCCAACTTGCCAGGTTCAAACTCTGCATCAGCTGGTGAAACTCCAGATGGAACAGTGGATCAACCATCCCAAGTTCCAACATAGTGCTCATGACATTCTCCTAGCAAAGTGGATGACTTGTACGAGACATTTTCGGACTCAAAGCAAACTCAGATGTCTATGTGCACTTGATAATGCAGGGCTAGAAAATTTCATGTTCTCGTAGGCATTACAGTGCAGTGTCACAAAAATTAGTCAGTTTGTAGTTTGCCATGCTAGCTTTCTGCAGTCATAGCTGGGTACAAAGAGCTGAACATTGGGCCATGGCAAGTACCATTGGAGGAGCAACACTGCATGGGCACCTAATAAACCAAGCTGCTTCAGCATCCAGTCAGTTCAATTGATGGTTCAGCTTGTGCAGATGGTGACTACTTGTGATAATGGCTATCAAGTTCCCAGCCAGAGTCACAAATCATGACCTGAGGACAGTTTGATGTGGTGCAAGGTCTTACATGATTTCTTGCAGATTTGGCAGGCATATTGAGAGGTTTCAAGGGACCAGAAGTAACTTTGTGGAGAATAGGACTAGTGAGAAGGACAGAGGTTGCAGCTTACAATATTTGAGACATTGTCAAACTCTATTAAGCTTGAATGAAGTTTGTCACTGAGGGTCATGTGTGAGGATTGTGATGCAATGTGCTGGGAGTATCTTTGTGGAACTGTTTTCATGGCAGAATGTCTGACCTTTGCATAGCCATGAGCAAGGGTTACTAACTTGACTGGAATTCCCTTCTCAGAAGGTGTCAACCATAAGCAGGCTGGCACAAGGAAATCAGCTCCAGCAATCAAGTGAACAAAGGAATTGATTGAATGGACTATCATGTGAGACAGCTTAGTGGTGTTTCAGATCATGATGGTGTGCCACATAGAGGTCTGAAAACCTAACTCATATTCAGTCCTAGTAAGAAAGCCCTACCTACATTCAATTCCTATTCCAGACATAGTTGACAGTTTGATCCAAGGAATTGAATGATGGAACGGAATGAGTTTGATCCATGGAATGATGAGAACTCATCTGTCATTTTGATCCATGGCACTGCCAAACTACCTTGTTGGTGTTGTGCTGAGAATTGTGGCAGTGGTATCATGTGGAAATAGAATTTCAGTTCTATTCTGATGCTACATTGTAAGGAAGTAAAGAAGAAAGAAGAAACTGGAGCATATATGCAGTGATGTTGGGGGTCCATTACAATCCCTCAGTTCCCAGTTCTCGAGGGGTGTCATCACCCCTCCATATCTGGCTGAAAGATATTACACTCAGGCTCTCCCAAGTAACTACGGACTTCTGGTCCAGTTCGCAAGGTATGCCACAGCTTGTAGAAGCTAGGCATAGGATTCTAGGTTAGAGAGTTGTTAGAGGTGAAATCATCACACCATTCTTTTTATTTTGTGCCAAGTATCTAATTGGAGAATATGCATTTTTTTCCCAATTGGGGCTGCTAGATTCCCATTTTCTTTCAATTTTCAATTATTTCAGCATTTTGTGCCAAACATGGGTGACACTGTTATCAGAGGTTATAAAGTTATTCTTCAAATTGGGGCTGCTGAACCCTGTTTCTTTCAATTTTAAATTGTGTCAGCATATTGTGCAAAACATGGGTGGCAAGTGTGATATAGACTTTTGATGACAAGGAAGTCATCGTGTTTCAACTTTCAACATACCAAAGATGTCCATTCAGTTTAACACCGAACTGCTGGAGTGGTCACTTTTCAAAAAGTAAAGGCAGGTTCGAGTTTCTGAATATTGATAAGTTTTTTCTTGATATCTTAATTTATTAGTATAGTAAAGCACCACCAGAAAAAATTTAGTATATCTGGAGGGCATGTCATCAAGCAGAAGTTTTCTTCTGCAAAAGGGGACAGGTGTGTCAGTTTTAAAATGCCCCGCCTCTTTTTTCCCCCTGCCAGGAAAATTTAAATCTACCAGTGGTTTTTGTCAGGCAACCATAACATCCTTAGAGTGGGGCATTCCCAAAATAAGCATCCCATTGGCCACCAATTTCAGGAACACCCTGCTCCTCAAGCATCCATATCCTACTCATTTAGCTTTGACATATCTCCAGTTAAATGAACATGGTTGTTTCTTGTACATTTCTGCATACAAAGTAGTAAGAAAATAAAGTGCCATCTATGAGGTCTTAAGATAAAATCATATTCTAGACACGAACTTTTCATTTTAGTGATGCCAACAACCATGACCTTCTGCTGAACTTAACAAACACAAGAATAAAAATGGCCGTATGACTCCTCTATTGACACATGGTAAACTCTGTTGCAATAGTTCAGTATCTAGTAATCACAGTCTTGGATCCCAAACAATTCGACAACATAATGTTTACTAATGCCTGTGCCAATGTAGGCAAGAAAACAAACACAAGGTTTCTAGCTTCTCCAACTTATGTTGACAGATACATTGTTTCAGGAAAAAAGAATCAAGTTTCCTAAAACAAACCATGTGCTGAAACTGCAAATTGTGATTTTGAAAAACCGTACACCATACCCTGTTACTAGCTAACAGCCAGTAACAAAGAGGACGAGGTAATCAAAGTCGATGAAGAAGACCAGAATACAGTCATGAATAAAACCAGTCCTGAACTTGAAGGAAACTGTGTTCAGAATGAACTAATTCATTCCTGTTTATCAAACTCCAGAGTCTACACCCTCCTACTCCCACTTGGTCCCCCATTGACTATGCAAATTTAGAAACATCTATTTCAAGCAAGACAAAAAGGATTGTCTGATGCATTTAAAGAGTCACCCTTCAATATTTGGATGAGGATAGTGTGATATGCCTCAGAAATATCCTGCTATATTTGGATTTGACCACCGGTATGAGAAGCAACACAGAGAGGTTCCACCAACTTGGACCATGTCTTGATTTTCCAGTGATGGCAAGGTTTCTGCTGCTGGGTGCAAGTTCTCAGTCAAAACTAGGTTTGTTTCTGCTTTTGTGACAGAACGCAACCTCTCCTCCAAAGCAAAATTCACAGATTGTCATCTCATGTCTTGTGTGACATTGGGTGTCCAAACACATTTGGTGAGACCACTCTCTGGTGCTCACTTGCATCCAGTTCTCATGGTGCAAAGAGCACTGAGGGTCTGTCAAATTTGTGCAAATTGTGTTGGTGGTATAGTGTTGTAATAGTTGAAACACCTGAATGTATTATGGAACATGCCAAGTAGAGGCCATTGTGCTTGGTGAGATTTACATCCATTTCCAAACTTTATTTAAATGTATGTGTTTGTGAATCAACCTCGTACATAAGACATTATTATTATGTTTAACATAGCATGTTTTAGGATGATTATTTGAACAAAATGTGCTAACATTTTCATGGTGTCAAACACTATTATGAGATCATTTTAGAGTCCATCAGACATCTTATGTGATGTAGTACAAAATTTTGTTCCATATTACATTCTCTTGACCCGGAAATTTCTTCATATGGTTGAAGCGAATTTTGATCTTGTTATTGCTTAGGTATGTCATCACACATGAGTTAACAAACAAGATTGATATCTGGTGAAAATGACTCGAACATTAGGAAATGGTGATTTGAAAATCTTTATCACTCCCATTTCTCTCGACGCTTCATATGTTTAAAGCTTGCTTATGTTCAAGCCCAAGGTCCCATTTAATTGATTACTTTACAACAATTTTAAATAAATTAACCTCAATGGGTCATGATCATGAAATTTTAAAAAATTGTCACAAAACTTAGGACCAAGATCTCATTTAATGTAGAAACATTCAAAGATTTGGTTGTTGGTAAGACTTGTTGGGCTTGCCAAGTTACTGTATTTGAATCAAGTCAACCAACAATCTCAAGCTACCCCAATTTTGTAACCCATAGAAATTAGACAAGCCAAGCTTTCTCAACTTAGTGTTCAATCAATATTTGAGAACCTCCTGAGGTTGCAAATTCCACACTCAATCTTGACTAGTTTGAACTTTTTGAAGGAACAAGTTTGTAAGTGATGTTAGATTAACACAAGACTTTGCAGTGCAAGTACCAGAACTGGAGAACACACATCAATTAGATCCCATTAAATGTTAAGTAACCAAAGACCTAATTTTGAATGTCACTCTACCTAGCACTATTTCTTTTTGACAACAATGATTACACCATTAACCACCTCACTGAAAACGTTGCAAATGATGTGTAATAGGTGGCTAAACAACAATTCCTTCAGGAAACCCATCCCAAACTTAAGTTATTGACAAAATCTTCAGTCACTGTTAATATTTTAAACTCCCTTTAGTTATGAGGCCCCTCTTAGAGGGATCCTATTAATTTTGTGAATAGGTAGAATTGACCTACTTGTAACATTCCCCCAGCAAAGTGGATAACTTGTGCCAGAAATTTTCGGACGCAAAGCAAATGCAGATGTCAATGGGCACTTCATAATGCAAGGCAGAAGATTCCATGTTCTTGTAGGCCTTACCATACCGAGTTACAAAAATTAGTCACTTTGTAGCTTGCCATGCTCAATTTCTGCAGCCATAGCTGGGTACAGAGAGCTGAACATTGGGCCATGGCAAGTACCATTGGAGGAGCAACACTGCATGGGCACCTAATAAACCAAGCTGCTTCAGCATCCAGTCAGTTCAGTTGATGGTTCAGCTTGTGCAGATGGTGATTACTTGTGACGATGGCTGTCAAGTTCCCATCCAGAGTTATGACTCATGATCCAAGGATAGTTTGCCATGGTGCAGAGTCTTACATGATAACTGGCAAATTGGCAGGCATAGTCAGAGCTTTCAGGGGATCAGAAGTTTCTGGACTATAGGACTAGTGAGCAAAGACAGAGGATGCAACTTAGAGTACTAGAGACATTGTCAACACATTGAATGAAGTTTCTCACTCTTGGTCACGTAAGATTTGTGATGGAACATGCTAGGGGTGTATATGTTTGTGGAACCATTTTGATGGCAGATTATCTGAACTTTGCACAGCCATGAGCAAGGGTTACTCCTGACTGGTATTTACTTCTCAGATAGGTCTCAACTGTAAGCAGACTACCAAAAGGATATATATCAGCTCCAACCAAGCAAACAAAGGAATTTGATCTAGTGGACTATCCTTTGAGACAGCTTAACAGTGTTTCAGGTCATGAAGGTGCACCGCACACAGGTCTGAAAAGCCAAACCATCAGTCCTAGTAAGAAGGGCCCACTCAAAGTCCTATTCCAGCCACAGTTGACGGTTGATCCCAGAACTCATCTGTCATTTTCATCCATGGCACTGCCAAACTGCATGTATTATTCCTGTAATACCAGGTTTCAAACTACCTGTATTTCTATATGACATCTTAGAATAAAGATCACATTCCAGACATAAACAAGTATTCATTTTAATCATGTCAGCAACCATAATCTTTTGCTGGACTTAGCACATACCTACAGTGTTATGGAAGCCAACTGAATAAAAATGGCCATACGATTTCTCTACTACATGCTAAACTCTCTGCTGCAACAGTTCAGTATCTAGTAATCACAATCTGAGATCTCAAAAAATTCAACAACATAATGTTTATTAATTCCTGTGCCAATGTAGGTAACAAAGCAAAAAGGTTTCAAGCTTTTCTAACTTATGTTGACAGATACTTTGTTTCTCAAAAAAATAATTAGGTCTCCTCAAGCAAATCAAGTGCCCCAGTACAAATGGTGGTTTTGAAATACCATACACCATATCTTGTTACCCAGTAACAGCCAGTAACAAAGAGAATGTGGTAATCAAAAATGATGGAGAACACCTGAATACAGTGATGGATATTTACAGTACTGAACTTGAAGGAAACTGTGTGCAGAATGAACTAATTCATTCTTGTTTATCAAACTCCAGACCCTCATACTGCCTCACTTGGTCCCCATTGACTATGCAAATTTAGGAACAATTATTTCAAGCAAGAACAACAAGGATTGTGATGCATTTAAAGAGTCAACCTTCAACTTTTGGATCTGGCCACCTGGATGAGAATAGTGTGATGTGCTTCAGAATTAGCCTGCAATATTTGGATGTGGCAACCTGTATGAAAAGTGACATAGAGGTTTCACCAACTTAAACCATGTCCTCATTTTCCACTGATGGCAAGGTTACTCCTGCTGGCAAGTTCTCTGTCAAAAGTATGTTTGATTCGGCTTTTGTTACAGAACCCAACCTCTCCTCCAAAGCACGGGCACCCCACTCCCTGTATCCGTAGTCCCACAATGAGAACTACATACCAGATGTAGTTTGCAGAAGGGAAACCCCATTGCAGTACTATGCAAATGTAGATTCCTCACTCTCATTCTCTTCTCTCCTCATTCTCAACATCTGTCTATATTCAACAGCCAGCTGCAAAATGTACATGAAATCACAAAAATAGGGCAGAAGATGTTCTATCTAGTGAGGGTAACTGCCTTGGTGATCTGATGCACTGAAAAGAATCTCTGCAGTTCTAATTGATTATTTACAACTCAGAAAAACAAAATTACCTTCGTTGACTGGCCTCCACAGGGTCAGAACCAGGAAGGGGGTTTCCAAGTTCATACCCCTGTCCTTCCAGCACTGACTCCCCCGCCCACAGAAAACTTTCTCAAAAGCAGTTGCAATTGGATTGACAAGAGGACTGCAGCCAGGCAGATATTAACAGAGTCAGTCAGATGCAAAAGGAAACCAAAGGCACAAAAACCAGGGGATGGAAAACTTGCAAAATTAGACAATGTATCTATGAGCTTGCAGAGAAAACTCCACAGCAACAGTTCGTGTCAGTTCCAAACAAACCTTGTGTGTATCACTCATTGTGTCAGTTCCAAACAAACCTTGTGTATATCACTGACAAGACCATCACCTTCATCAAAATTAGAACAACAGCATATGTATGTTACAATATTGCATTGTTCATCAGTGGTTGTGAAGAACAACAAGGGAGAGAATCCATAACTGAATGCACTAATCAAAAGAAACTGAAGTATCTTCCTGAGCACCTAGAACTTCTCCATAGTTAGTACTTAATCTAAATGAGGGATGGCAGTAAAGTTGCAGTGAATTCAGATCTGACAACATAATCAAGAGAAGCAGAAATTACTTACTATAAGAATTCAGGGAAGAAAGTGGATTGAGAAAATTCGGAACTTGCATCGCCTTTGAAACCAGCCTCAGGTTTTCTTTGAAGATAGCACAAGTAAAGTCAGGCCCCATAAGTTCCAAAGACAATAAACAGCACATAATGCATTGGCTGATTCAGAAAGAGGCTAGTCACAAGTGCCAATACCACCATCACGGAGGGTAACCACTGCAATCATCTTGAACATTTTATTGTCAGAAACCCAAGCATCTAAACTGTAACATACACATACGAACAATTAAAACCTAAGACTGGCAACAAGGTTCACCTGTTTCTTAATCACAAGATCTTATCATTGAGCATGGCTAACTCAAAAGATTTCAGATGAAAACTAGGCCTTGAAGCTGGTCCTTACAAAACTCCATACTATCAGTGAAGCATAATCTGAGCATTCTGATTCACAAAAGCAGCCCCTAGTCACATTCTGAATGCTTACCTTGGCATGCAGCTTAAATAAAACTGACACTTCTTGATCGGGCATAATCTGCTTCACAGCAACCAAAAACCCAGCCAATACACCATGAAATCCTGACACAGATACATACCTGCATGAAAACCCCAGTTCATTACCATAACAAAAGAACCTGCCTGCCACAACACCATTTCACTTGCCTTTCCAATCAATGGACCTTGAGCAGATTCACAAGGTCAGTAAGAAAAAGTAGATTACCAAGCTTGTGACTGCTAGCAAAGCATTGGCAAAATGACAAACAAGAACATTGAGGACTCCCTGCACTGGTCTTTGTAAAAATGAAAACAATTTTCTCTGACATTCTTGCATGTTGGCACCTATCTTCAAAATGTGGAGACAAACAAGTGAAGGATGTGACTCACAAGAAGTCCTCCCTTCTTGAGAGATAATAGAGGAATATAGCCAGAACAAAGGTACTTGCTGAAGCATAAAAGTTCACAAATATGATGAACTTGAGGAACTCCTTTAAACCCCAGAAGGGCTCCAGCAACCTTCCAACAATGAGAAGAGCAGCAATGCTCACAATCAACTGTTGATGTCCATAAACATAAGGTGTAAGGAGATAGTCTGAGGATTAAGTCCCCAGCAAAGCAGTAGCAGAAATAGAACAGTAGAATAGGACATAAAGATGGAGAGAAAGGGGCAGTACCTAGTATCAACAGAAGGAGAATACTTACACTGAAGATGGATTGCTCTAGATAGCAGTTCCAATTTTCCTCCTTCCCCATAGGGGCCTGCTCGATACAAAGGAAGTGCACCTCTGCTGCACTACTCAAACAAAGATGTCAAAACGTTGGCACCACATTGAACTGAGATGTGAAGAGCAGCAATGGGCAAGAGTGTATGGAAAGGCACAGACATCACCAGACCAAAACATACATCTAGAAACCAAAATCTTGGTCATGAAAGAACTCCCAACATCCATTTCAGGAAGTTCACACATCAAGGCCAAGAGGTGAATAGAAAAAGTACACTACCAGGGCAGAACCAAGAATCACATTCCTGATAATCAGAACAACAAAGCTTGTGGTAAATATAAAATGGAAGAAACATACTTCTAGGACAGTATAAAACACCTGATCCTGAACCAGGAGCATTGTAGAGAGAGGAATGGAAAGAGACTTCTCTCAACTGATCATGGAAGAATCGGGAAGAATATTGATGAGCCTACAGAGAAAATTCCCCAAAAGAACTTGGAAGGTAACCATTGTATCAGTTTTGGCAAAACTAAATCAATCATGACAAGAATGAGCGTGGGCATAACCTTGTGAGTGCGACTCAGAAAGCATCAGAGCATCATTCATCACAAATGGCATTACTCCCCATGATTTCATCAACCCCTCACCATAGGTATAGATGAAAGTATTAGATGAAAAACAATGAATAGTGTAACAACCCAAAATAAAAATTAAAAAAGGAATGCGAAAAAACAAAAAAAAAAGACTTGCCCCACTCATTTGGAGTTGCAAGGCATTTCTCTCTTCTTCTCTTCAGCAAGTCTCAACAAGGTTTCTCGTCCTCAAGGAGGAAACTCCACAGCAATGGCAACAATAAAATAGAAAATTAGAAAAGAAATTGCAAGAGGGATGTCCAAGGAAACATAAAGCCCAGCCAAAAAATTGTAGTGCAAACTGGGTCATCTTTCGAAGGGAGTTTCCGATCTAAGCACTTGCTGAAAGGCGAAGCTAAAGGGCACTTACTTTGAGAACTCTCACTTAGAGAGCACATAATAATGTAAAACTCAATAAATATTTTTCCCCAGTGATATCAAAAAAAATTAAAATTAAATGACAATAGGCATTTCAAAGAACAAATTGTGTTTTTTAAAAACTTCCAACTGACATATTACACTCTATAAGCATCTCCAAATACACAAAAAGAAAAACTTCAGAGGTTTTTCCATTACCTAGATTCACTACTTCCATTTCTTTCCATTACCTTCAAACCATCTCTTTCTCTTTACCCACCCAAACCTCATCCCACCAGCTAACCATTGTTCTTGCGAGACCTCTTACTACATCAGGCCTGTTCCATCATAAAAATTTCTAGTTGGTTTTCACATTAGGTGAAACCTTGAAACCGGGAGCATTACCAAAATATGGGACCACTTCAACACTTGACAAGGTGAAGCTAGGTCTAGGTAAAGACCTAGGCCCTAGTGATTTACCTTACACGTTTATTTGAAAACCATGGAGAATATGGGTTGTGAGAAACTCTATGGCAATAACCAACAAGATTTGCATCCTCCAAACATTTTGATTCCACTAGGCATTATGGAGCATGCCTAGCTTTTCTGATGAAGTTGTTGCAACCATAATCATTTGGAGTGAATCATTGGGCTTCCGTATATATATATATAAACCCCAAATTGCCCAAAAATAGGCAAATCTAAAATGAGTGCCAATTGCCCACTATCAACCTCCCAAAGAAAACAATGTATGGTAAAAATTTATTCAAGGGAATTACTTTAATGAACATCTCAGAAAGGGCTGTCACTTGCAAATCTGATGTCTGGTCCACAATATTCAAAAGCTCTATTTCTGTGCACTCAGCTGCCAACTCGTCCATGATCAAGATCAGAAATTGAGTGCTCGATCTCAACTGCAATTTCCTCACATCATCTCTGGCAAGTACAACATTTGGCAAGTACATTTTCCCAGCAAGATATGAAGTGGAACACTTCATGTGAGCATCATTGCAGTAGTTGACATCCAGAAACTAGAATATATTGCAGAGGAAGAGTATACATTACTAGAAGGATTTGACAGCGGGAAAATGGCTGGCCTTGGACTCCCTGGTTTCTTCGTCACTTCGAACACCTGCAAAGGCCACAGGAAGGAACTCTATTTTGAGACAGAGAGAAGTGGTAGAGGGTGTGCCCGCAAGGTTCCCTCTGTGTTGCAACAATTCTAAGATCTGCCGACCAATTTCTGGTAGAAAGTCATCAAATCATATGCATGAACCCAGTTGAAGACTTAAGAATAACTATGAATAAAGCAACAATGGATTCTGGGCTCATTGAACAAAATATCCAAATTATTGGGTGCAACGGGTGGATCAATTATGTACTTTGATTGAGCCTGGAAGTAAAAGCAAGCTACAGCAGGGCAAGAAGCTACACTTCCTTGGAGAAGATATGACCACATCCAGAGAGTACCAAAAGCACATCTGGTTTTACTTTCTTAACCTGGAAAACAAGATCCACAGTTAACATGGGGAATTTAACCCTAAAGGCACTTAGGCAGTATATATAGAATGTTGCCTTCCGTTGACAGACTGGATAAACTTCTGTTTAGATATTGAAACAAAAGGGTCACACAACAAACCACAATAGTGATGCACTTTCATTGTGGCCATAGAACCTGCCATAATTACATGAGAAATGAAGGAAAAGTGATGCATACCATAATTAAATTGCTGAAAGGGAAGACACACACAAGATTCAAGTAGCAAAGCACCCTCTTTCAGGCTGTCAGGTCCCTTGGACTCCTCAGATTCCCTTGCATACTGTCAAATCTGGGTTTAAGCCCTTTCATGACCTTGATATCAGCCCCTGGTTCCATCAGAAAAGATGTCAATGATTCAAATTAGAGATCATTCTGGGTGGAAAACAGTTTCCAGGTGATCCATGCTCATTGTCTGTCCAGTACGCTTGAGATATATGCAGAGTCCCCAACTTTTGATCTACTTTCTCAGGCCCGCAAAAGGCTCCACAGTGAGGCCATATTCTTTCAGATGCATTATTGGAAGATGTCCAAGTAAATAAAGCAGCTTATACAACCATAAGCAACTCAGTTAAGAAGCAAAAAAATGTCTTCCAGAAGCAACAGGTGAGAACATAAAATCCAGAGTGCAACAAATAAAAGCTTCAGGAGGATCCAGAAATAAGGTGGCAATTCAAATATTGATCAAGAATCCAGAACTGGTTGCTTGCTTTTCCATGGTCTTGTAATCTCATCATTGCTTGCTTGACCATATTTACCACCCCTTGGCCAGCACTGAAAGAGAAAGGATAATAGTTTCTATCAGAGTCAAGATCCTGTCACGTTTAGCCACACAGGAGGATGTACAACGAAATTCCTTGTGGTAGTAGCCCACACTTCTCTGAGAACTGGAAGTGGTGAATATGCACACTTACCTGCCAGCACCCATGACTACTATGTTTTGTTTCACAGTGTCTTCCATAGGGTGACCCATTGCTCACACTGCCCCCAGCAGCCCTGCAAGTGCTACCCCTGCTGTCCCCTGGCAATACAGAATGAAATGCAGCAAAATTAATTGTGGTAGGCTAATAGAATAATAGAATAACAGATATGTATATACTGCATCCGTACTGAGAACTCAATACCTACAATTTAAGTCAAATGAGAGAAACCCAATAATAAGGATAGAGAGATTTCAGAACAACCTATAGGCAATCAGGAAAAATTGCAGACCCCAACAGTAAGACAGGTAGAAAATCCTGAGTGGTGTGATGGTGACAGATATATTAACAGACACTAAGGACCATATGAAGTACCCAGTAGATCTATGTTACCTGATAACACTTACCTGGACATCATCATTGAATACACAGTAGACATTTCAGTACCACTGGAGCAGCTTGAAAGCCCATTTGTTATTGAAATCCTCAAACTACCACAAAGCACAAAATGCTTGAAACAGCTACTTTTTGCATATCCAACAGCTACAGGACTTCAGGAAGCAACTACTACACCATCTCTTTGCTCAAAGAAAAGAGTCTAGAACAGGACCCTGCAGATTCAAGGGTGAATAGACTGAGTTTGCTCATGGCATTGTTGACCATTGTGAATTGTTTCTGAAAACCTTCCTCCTGCGCACCTTTACCTGGGCAATTACATGAGGCCAGCAAGTATAACAGCTTCCACGAATTCATCAATGATACCAGTGTACGCATCTCCTTGAAGTCTCTTATGTTGAAGTCCCATATCTACAAGGACATGCAGTGAATATGCTTTTACTAAAGACAACAAGGAAGATAGCTACAAGAAGAAAAAATTTCATCACCTTTCCTTTTGGGTTTCTGCTACATGATTGCATCCAAATCTCTACAATGTTGATCCCTCCTGTACTGAGCAGGGAGCAACTGTATAGATAAGGTATCACAACAAATGCTGTACATGAGGCACAAACTTTCCAAATTGCAACCAGAATTACAGCTACAGTCCAATCATGCAAAGGTCAACTCACACTGAGGATTCTCAAGGAGCTGCTGGTTGTCTGTTCCCACATCAATAACTACTGGTAGAACCTGCATTTTGAGCAGAACAGAGAGCTTAAGCATCATAGAAAAATTAAGTATACAGAGAAAAGTCATTTGCCAAGGGATTGATCCATATACTTGTAACCAGTAGCCAATCAAACAAGAAATGGAGCTCAAAGAAGACTGTGATAGAGAGTCAATAGACATAACCTTTAGTCCTGAAAAGTTGGTGCAAAGACAAGAAGAAATTTAGATAAACATAGATTAATGAAAAGCAATGGAATCTCTGCATTCAATTATTCATCTCAAGGAATAACAATAAAGTAAAAGGTGAGGCTGAAGGTTTTGGTTCTCAAAAAGGTACTATGGTGAAAAAGTTTCTTACACACTGAGGATTGATGCCTGCTGCAGCAACATAAAGGTCAAGCTTGCCAATAGGAATAACAATGCCCTGTGCTCCTAGGTCCCCAAGACCAAGAACTTGGGTGCCATCTGTCACCACCATCAAGTCCACCTGTTACAAGCAAAAACAAACTTGTCAGTTTGTACCAACAGTTAGGGGTAAGGAAGAATATGAATAGTTGGGCAACAGCATTACTCATAACATATCTGTGAGATTGGTCAACAACAACTGGAAATAAAATCAATTCTGTCCTTTCACAGTCAGCAATCATCAACGATGCTGATTGTTAAGTGGAAACAAATGGCATCACAAAGCTGAACCTGCTCTGAAGGCCAGTTGTAGATCATTGACACCATTTCTCCATGGTCATTGGCAGTGAAGTACATGCCACAAGGGTATCAGAAAAGGCCACTGTACCGTTGACAAACCAGTCCTATAATTGGAGTGTAGATAATAGGAGCAAACTGGTTGATGTTTTTTATGAGAACCTGTTGAAGCCCACACAGGTGGGAGAGAGTGTAAACAGCTATTAACTAGCACAACACACAGTACAGTGCAGCAGCAGCTATTCCACACTAGTACACCTTAGCTGTAACAACAACTTGTTTATGAGCTATCTTCATAAGTACATAGAGAAATTCTCCAAACTTACAACTTAAGTGAACCTTGTAGATTGAGAAATGACCTAACAATCATAAGGTTGCAGATATTTCTGAACATATCAATGAACCAGAATTAGGGGGGAAACAGAGACCTGGCATTAAAAATGGGAAACGGAATGAGGAGTGGTTTGAACAACAGTGATAGTCACATGCATATTGAGGTGACCTTGAACAGCAACTTCATTACAAGAATACACATTGCATGACCATGGTGCCCTAACCCTTTACACCTTGTAGTAAAGAGTCTCATTTCTGTCATGTAGCCTGTTGAGTATATGCCACTTTGCAAGGGCAGTCATATCATCTGCTCCATCTGCTGTGTTCTGCTCCAATTTCCTGAAATTGTTCACTACATGCATTTCACAAGCATTGGTGAGGTACCAACAAAATACTGGCAATCTCTTTCGTCAGTTTAGGGATGGGGAGTTAACCCCAAAGCACTTACTGAAGCGTTCATATTGTTGCTCAAAGGTCATGATTTTTGGAGGCAGAAGCCCACACAGACCAAGTCGGTCTCATTCAGTAGCAGGAAATGCTGTGACCTGTACACCATGCATTGTCCCTGGTCTCACTAAGCAGATTCACAGACTGGTAATGGAAGCACACTACCAATATGGTTTCAGACTCTACAATCCTGAGATAGGTCTACAACTTTATCGCCAGACTACGAAGATTATGCCTCAAACAGCATCTATGTTCTCGTTCTGCAGAAGGCATGATCGGGTCCTTCTTGACGAGCTATTTCTTTGGAGTTCTGAGAAATTGTGAGACTGCGCTTCCAAGAATATTTCGGATTGATGTAAGCTAATCCTCCCTGGTCATTGAAGTGAAGAATGTAGAGGAGAGTGTTCTGGATCAGCGATGTCTGTCAAGATCTAACACTTCAAGCCAGACTCTCAAGGGTGCTAATTTTAGTCTCGATTGCAATTTCGGAGCCAAAAAAATTCATTTATGGTAAGTTGGAAGCTGGAAAGTCGCACAGCAATTGAATCCAAGTCGTCTACTGATCTCTTATAATCCGATGGAATAGGAGAAGGCAACGCCTACCTTGTTGAACCAAGGATCGTGCAAGATGTCTGTGCTGCGTTTGCGAACAATGGAGGGGCCTCTTGACGCGGTCGCTGTGTATAGAACGGCGGCTGCCATCATCGCTAACATTGCGATATGATTGCTGCAGACCTGTCAAGCGAAGCTTCCGCAGACGACTTGCCTGCATTGATTGCGACATGGCGATCCTTCCACGACCCAGTCAGTTTCTTGACACCTTGCGAGGTTGTTTCTCCTCGCGGAGCCAGAATGTGGAACGAAACAATCGAAAGACCCAGCGCAGAGGCTTCCCCTCCGCTCCCGGCTCGAGGGCTCGAAATCTCTGGGTCTGATTGCAGCGGGACCAAAGAAAAAACAGAAGAAGAAAAAAATTGACAAGGTCCCGAAGCAGCGCTTCATGGCAAGGCGTCGCAAACATTCGCCCTCTCCCGACTCCTCCCGCCTGTGCGTAAACCTCGGCAAGACAAAGCCCACGTGTTCAATAAAACATCAGCAAGGCCAAGTCCACATGTCAACAAACTATTGGTTTCAAGCTTGGGAAGGAAACTCCACGTGTCAATCAAGTATTGGTTTGAACCTCGGCACAGCAAAGTCCAGTCATATTGGTTTGAACCTGGCACACCTTAGCACTAACTCCCAACCCTTTTTGGGATAGTGCAGGGCAGGGCAGCAGCAAAAAACCATGTCTTGGAAAAGAGGGGTTCATATACCCTTTTTTTAATGGCAACCCTAAAAAAGGGGGGGAGAGGGGGATGATGTTGCCTTTGAACTTTGAACCACCTTTCAACCCCCTATGAACCGCCTTGGAACTGTTCATGACACCCCATGAACCTTTAATCCACCCATGGACAAGCATAAATTTTTTTTCTGCCCTGCCCAGCACTATCCCAAAAGCAGTTGGGAGTTTAGTTCCCATGCTCAGGACACCCCAACTGTAATCATGTATTGGTTTGTGCAATATTTTGTCCCCCTGTTTTTGGCTAAGTTCTATGCATAGAGGAAAAGCAGGTAGGCTACCTAGTATGCTTGATTGAGATGCAAGAATGAAATTTCATATGTTTGAGAATTGTTAAGGTTTGAATGTAAATGGTTGACATGTCAAGATAAATCACATATGACCATATTGGGAAAATATCTCATTTAACTCAAATTTAATTTATGAAAGGTCTTAGCATAATTCATTAGTTTCAACTCTAATTGTTTTCCTATGATTTGCACTTTAACAATGGGACTTCGGTACTTGCATCATCCTCATGCCTTACCTTGCCTAAACCTGTAATTAAGTTCAAACCAGTGTTGGGTGATTCTTTACTTTTACAAAGAACCTCCAGCTCTCCTACTAAAAATTAATTCTAAACTATCTTGGTTCCAAGCCTGAGTTCAATTTCTTCAAAAAAACAATTCTGGTTCCAATTCCAGTTCTGAAAATCAGGCTCAGTTTCAGTCCAGTTTTTATTAACCCAGACCTGAACCAGTGGTTAACTGCCCCTTAAATCATTGATTTTTTGTTCTCAAAATTCCAGGTTCCAGGTCCACACCTAAATATAACTGAGACATTGTGAAGGTCAACTAAACCCGAGCCCTAACTGAGCTTGGGTCATTCATGGTTTTCTTTTTGGGGATGAAATAATCGGACTTCTCTTGCAGCAACAACACAAACATTCAATGGCAAGTTGTGAAACAGTTAATCTCTCTGCAATTGGGAGCTTGAGTGTCATTTGTCTTGTGGACAATTGAGTGCAAATGTGGGTTTTGCTTTGCTGTGTGCACTTAAATTTGCAGGCTTGCCACAACATGAATTCATGAAACTAAGCAAATCATTCCTCTATAACTGTGAATAAGACATAGGAAGAAGAGAATTAAGACAATTCGACAAATTTCTACTCCATCTACTTTACCAAAAAATGCAGTAAGCATGAGTCCACTCAATCAGTGGATTCAACTCCCACATAAAACACAACCAGAACAACCCAAAACAATCCAGAACACACTGTAAGAATCTAGAGACAAGGTATTGGCAGGTTTGAAACCATTAGATGAAACTTTCCTGGAAGTTAGCATGGCTTTCCTCACAACCACAAAAGTATGAAAAGTTTTGTCATGGCAGAACAGCTCTACACCTTAACTGCCTCTTGCAAAAATTTCAGTTCAGTTGAGATGGTCACATATCTGTTCAAAATGAAATTTCTCAGAGAATCATCTATGATTACTTATTTGAGGTGAAATGTAGGCTGCTGAACCTGAAGACACATAATACTTTGCGATGAATTTTTCTCAAATTCTTCATCAAGATAGTGTGGAAATAGTATCTGAAAGTTCTTCATAATAATTCCTTGGGAAGTACCGCAAATTAGACCAGCACAAAGCTATTTTTTGATAAAAGACTCAATATTTTTGAGCCATCGGATATACTCACGCTGCTCTTTGTCCTCTAAGAGATCCAGAAGATAGTTTGAAAGCTCCCCATTGATTCCTCGTGCATCCAAGTACTTCTCAAATTGCTTTTGGAGAGTCTCATCCAGTGACCTGAAATACACCAAGTAACAAGATCTTCAGTCCTATAGAACCAAGCATCCAAATCTCACTAATCCAACTAGGGCATATTGCTCAAAGACTAATTACAACAGAGCATTGTAATAGTTGAAAGCTGCCAGTTCTATAGAAATGTGTATTCTATCATACAGCAAGTCTCAAATTTGACCAGAAGATGAGATGGCAATTGTGAAAACATTAGGCACCTAACACTCCCAAACCAAAGATGGTCATGCACATAGCCATGCTGACTTCAAAATTTCACAATATGGGCAACTGCTTGTTCCATTTTAAGCTTGAGAAATTCCTGGACAATGTGCTTGTTTGCTCTCTTGTAGGGTTCATCCATAATGGAGCTTTGAATGGTAATGGGGTCAGGTGTTCTAGGCTGGTAATGAGTAGGCTAACAGATAGTCATGACTGGTGATTGTGACTGACAAATACTCTTAACCCCTTAGGAATTTTATTAGATAACACACAGGAGATGATTCAGGGTTCAGGGTTTAGGGTTTAAGGTTTAGGTAATTTACGAGAATTCAGGTCCATCATAAAATGTCTCCTTCAAATCTGGGCTCTCCACGTAGTAGACACGATCAATGTCAATAGAATCTGGTTGACAGAAGCAGCTGAATACAAGGGCTGGCTGATCAGCACCCTTCGTCACAGAGACCTTGAGATTCACAACCTTCTGTTCTTGCTCTTCATCTTGATCCTCATACTCATGATTATAGCTATCTCCAAAGTCACTTGACTGGCTCACACATTTCAGTGCAATGTCTTCTTCCCCATACGACCTTCGCAATATCACCTCTGGTTTGCCTGGTGTGTCAGTCAATGTAAATGGCCGTGGAGGACCTCTTGCCAAAGTCTGCACTAACAAATACCATAGTGCCTTAGAAGCTCCAGAACAAGTAAGTTCATATAGCAAAATAAGACTGCTATAACTGAAAAGAGCTTCAACCCTAAAATAGCTCCAGCAATAACATCAAAACGGATCCAAGACCTCAAATGCCAGAGCGAGAAAAACAGAACACCATGCACGAGAACCAAGCATCCAAACATCCGAGGGGTTTTCCGGCCTTGACGGGACTCAAGCAAAATTCATCAAACAGATTGTTACTTGGTTAAGAAAGCTATGGAGAGAGGAGGATGCGTCTTATAAAGACACGGAGAGAGGAGGATATGTCTAACAAAGACATGGAGAGAGAGAGGAGGATGCGTCTTACTCTTGGAGGGTCATAAGCATCATCCTCGTGTTCAATCTCCGCCTTCAAAACCCGAAGAAACCCCCTATCTTTCCCGCTTGCATTAGAAGCAATCTCCGTCGAAGCCAAAAAGCGTAGCTGTTGCTGTTGCCCGCAACCTAATAAGCTCGCAAACTCCGCACTCTTCACCGCAAAGCGCTTCTGATTCTGATTCTCCTGCTGCTGCTGCTGCTGCGGAACAACAAAAGCACCTCCAGTGTAGTAAGTACTAACAAGCACTTGTCGTTGTTGCATGCAGCTTCTGACTCCAGTACCCAACGCCCCTACCGCCCTTCGTCGCATCATCGCCATCGCCATGCTTTCCCTCCGAGACTCCAAACCCTGCAAATAAAATAAACCCTAGCGATGCTAAGCACCCTCTACTACGTACCTACCCACCCACCCAAATGGCATACGTAGTAGGTACGTACCACGTCAAAATATTTTTAAGGGTCAGTGTAAAAAATATAGACAAATATACCAGGTTTGTGGAATAGGCTTGTGCTTAGGTGTGAATTTTTGTGAATTTTTTTTTTTTAAAAGCATATGTGGCCAATGAGACGGGTAGAATAGGAACCTTAACTCGGACTTAACTGTTGTAATAGCCTCAAAGGGTTTAGGGTTTGGGGCTTGGGGTTCGGTTTAGGGTTTAGGGCTCAGGGTTCGGTTTAGGGTTTAGGGCCTAGGTGTGAAGAAAAGGTTTGTGGCTAGTGAGAATTGTTTGAATTGGTGTGCTTTGATTTGTTTTGAAGAGTTGTCTTGGTGAATTGGTGGTACTCAAAATGTTGCATGTCTTTTGCATG
>Ga0209208_10001788_pt1 | contig 30680 bp, 18 predicted proteins | sample S1TSphfallax_3_FD_187694 | JGI IMG/M metagenome (GOLD analysis project Ga0209208, IMG submission 187694) | Host-associated microbial communities from peat moss isolated from Minnesota, USA - S1T2_Fd - Sphagnum fallax MG (SPAdes) (version 2) | ecosystem: Host-associated > Plants > Peat moss >...
ACCCTAACTACTCTCATTTGGAAAATGGAGTACATTTTATTATCATAGTTTAATGTCACATACAGCACAACTTTTTGTACTAATTAAATCAATAATGAGTTTTATAAAGAACATATTTTTTAATTTACTAAATAATTATAAAATCTACCATAGGCTCATAGCATATATATGTTTTTTTAAATTACAGATACTTTAGAGGTTAGATTCTATCTCCTTACTCTGTTTATTTGCACTCTATGAAACCCAGCTTATGACCATTTTATATAAACCTACAATATAATTTGCCATCACCCACAAATGGAATATGTTTCATTTGCTCTTCAACAAAGAGGAATAGGTGATTAACCACTACAAACTCCGGTGAGTTTGAGAGAAAGATTCATCCAAAAGACCAATGGTCAGGGCCATGATGCCAAGAGAATGAAGGGCCAACCATAGGGGTATAGGTATATACTGGCCATGTTCCAGATAGCGTTCCTTCATATCATCATGGATATGGTGTGTGGTTATGTCTTCTGACATCATAGTAGGTGAACAACTCAAGAACCCAATTTGTTGGCCAAAGCACTAGCCACTTAGTTCTTTTTTTTATACAGCTTGCATGTTTCATGAGATGCAAACAACTTTCACCTTGACCCTTAACATATCCAGTAAACCTTCCTACTTCCACCTCACACTACCTATGTGGTTATGTGAGTGAGTGAAGTATGATATATAAGTAGTGTAAGTGGTTAAGGGTGCCTTAAGGGTGTGTTCATTTACACTAGAAGAAATCACGGAGGTTTGTATGTGAGAAGGTAAAGCACTTGGTGGGTACAAGGTATATAGATATTAGATTTAAGCACAATTTGGCATGGATTTCATGCACATTAGGCTCTAATGTTTCAAACTTGTACATATAATCCATTAATATTTCTCCCAACTCTTTTAATTATCACTATTTTGGGTTGTTTCAAATTTCAAATTAAACATTTTTAGGAATCAAATATCACAATGTTTACTTTACTTGCTATCACTAAACAAATTCCTCACATTTGCAGATTGTGTTTCAATTCATTGCAATTATAGTTGAAAATGACAATTATAGTTGGCAAAATATTTTTTGCAATTATGACATGGTTTTTGCAACTGCACATTTCAAAAGTTAACAAGTATAAATCAAAAGTGACATTATAATTTAAAACGATGACCATGTTTGAGGGCTATTGACAATAGCCACTTTGGTTGCAAACAACAATTACCATTATAGCCAAATGTCATTTTGAACTCTAACCCACTATGGAACCAATTACCTTTTATTGAAAAAAATAATACTAAGACTTTTAAACGTATCAAAGGAATTGGTGTCCAATTGAAACACCCATAAGTTTTTACCCTTTTGTATTTTATATCAACGTTAGCTGGCTATTCAAGTGGTTCAAACGTCAACTAAAGAAATGCAAGTTATAACAATTTAACACCTATTGGAAGACTACCATGGAAAGCAGTTCATACATGTAACCATGATTTTTGTCTCCATTTGTTTTCAACTTATCCTAGAAGTTTATAAAAATTAACCTTTCAACTACATTTCCAAAAATGAATAGTTGCAACCTAATTGTGAATGTAGCAAAAAATTACACTGCTATATTTAAAGTGACAACACTCTTGTAGAAATCATTCCACATTCTTGCATCCTTAATATTATTGTGGGTCTCCTTAATAATTATTTACAACATCAATCTTAACACTATTAAAAAAAACCCCATTTTGTTGTTATTTGAAGAAAACCATGGACAATATTCTGTCAAAAATAAATGTTAAATCCACTTTGGGATGCTCACCACCTATTCCTACTTCCAAAAAAATTGAGAAAAATAGTATGAACCCATTTTTCCCCTTCTTTTGGTGCACTATGATCACTAGTTTTTTACCCTTTTCTCTGGTGTTTGAAAATACCATTTCCATAATGCCGTAGTACCTTGGCCACTTCAGCACAAATTATATATTTTTAATGCCGAGATTTTCAAATATTATTTTTCTCTGAAAGAAAACTTTAGAGTAGGAAAAAGGAACAATCTTCTAAAATATTCTTTTTATTTAAAATTAATTATTCAGCAGACAGGTGCCTGAGCCACCAAGGTACTACAATGTTTTCAAGTTGGGGAGGTGTGTGGGGCAAGGGACAAGGGGGGTGGGGCGTAAATAGCATCGTGTTCTCCTTGAAACACGAGGATGGGTAACTTAGAGTAAGTAACCTTTTACTAACTTATGTGTCAGTCAGTGAGTTGTTCTTAGTTGAAAGATAAAATAGTAAGTAATCGACTAGGAAGTAGTAAGTATCTTGGTAAGTATCCTTGTAACTTTTGTTCTTGAAATAATTAACAATAAATTTAAACCATATTTTATGGACTAGGCAACTGGTGAGAGGCGTCCATCCTGCGTGTCTGCTACTTTCGCGCAAAAAAGTACCTTAGCCTTCAACGGGGGATGAAACTAAGAAAATCATCAATTTTGATGGTAAACTGAGTTTCATCTTATCTTTTCTTTTTCCTGAGAGCCTCCACTGATGCTACTTATATTTTCACTGCTTCTAACTGTCCAACTACTATCATTAGTCTCGGACCTCGTGCATTAAATGCTTGTGGCCACATGGCGCTGTGAAATTTCAGATTGCGTTATGAGCCTTCAGGCCTACCTCCACTACGTACTGAGATTCAAAATTAAATGCACCAAGCTCGAGATGATTTATAGGCAGGGGAATGAATAGTAAGGATGACCAGGAGCGCATGTCATGCATTTTTTTCCCACGCCGTTTGTGCCCAGCTACAGTACACATAGCAACAACACTGATCAGTTGAAAGCATTCAAGAAAAGAAAGGACAAAGCAAACTCAATTTAACACCAAATTTGGTGCTAAACTGAGTTTCATTCTCCATTGAAACCCAATGTACTTTTTCTTCCTATTTTAAAAAATCTTGTCCCTTATGTGGCCAAACCGGGGTTTCGGTTCCGTTTTTGCCTGACTTCACGGATACCCTATCAGCTTCAATGGTCATTAAATTTTATTTTTCAAATGTTGAAATTTATAAAAAATAAATTGTTTGGAATGCCAAACTAATGGATTTTACCAATTCTTTGGGTGGTATGGTAAACAACTCATGCAATTGGGGCTTTGTAGGTTTGAGCCCACTCACCACAAAGATAAGGTGGGTATGTTGAGAACAAGTCAAGCACCCCATATGGATTGGGTTATCACCCAACACAAAGACAAAGTATTGGCAGAAGCCTTTCATCTTAGCAACAATGTATCTATGGGGTTTGTGGGAAGGAGGCTCAACAAATGTAACCATTCCAATAAACCTAGGCAATGATCTTTGCTTTTTGGAAATTTGCCTCCGTAGGCTAAAGGAGATTTCCTGCTATGAAAGGGCTTTACAAAACCTTTACACAAGGGAACCCATTTCCAACACAGTCTAGTCTCTCTTCATATGGTGCCATAACAATGTCTCACAGAATGTGTATACAAGTGAAATAATTTTGTTAAAAAAATTCCCACTTGTCAATGGTTCTTTTTTTCTCACCACTGCAATAATAAGTATTGGGTAAATGTATGTTTGACCAATGAATCTCAAAAAAACCAAACAACCTTCTTTGAGACTCATTTACCACGGTTCTAGAAAAATTAAAGAATTGATAAAAACCTAACGTGCGCACGCACATACACACACACATATATATAAATCCCAACCTTGGGGGTTCTTTGATTTGGAAAATGTTCAAAAACTTGGAACCAGAGTGTTATAACTTATAACAAAATCAAAGAATTGGCTAAAAATGGTAACAACAAAATAAGTGTGCAACCTGGGGTCAAGAACTTGGGAACTCTTTGCTTTGAACACCCCGCACCCCCTTTCCAAAGAAAAAGAAAAAAAAACTTGCATGGAAAATTGACCATCCAAGTGGAAAATGAAAATGGACAGTCCACTCTCCACACACCAAACACAACTTGAAATAAAAAACCCCCCTTCCCCCACCCACAAGTAAAAAAAGGGAGGCCCTTTAGTCCATGATGGAATTTCTCATTGGTTGCATGAAAATTCTACTCTTCAAATTGGCTGTCATTATTTTTGGCCTAGACTTATAGCCCTTCCTAAGAACACCTTCCCTAGCCTAGTGTGGTTCATATTAATTGGTTCATGGGTGTTTTCATAACTTCTTCTTTTTAAAATTTCAAAAGAGCCATATTCATTGGCCCATCAACAAATTTTTTGGAACATGGAGCACTTCCCAATGGAAGCACTTCTTTGGACCCATGTTGCAAAATAAAAACAAATGTATTCCCCTATAGCCTACCTTTTCAATTTATATACATGAAACAATTAAGAACTATATTAATTTAGAATTTATTTTTCCATTATACATTTAATATTATGAACACCTAAGCCCAAAATTCCCAAAAAAATCATAAATTCCAACAAAAAATATTTGTGCAATTGCAATCCCAAAATTGATTTCACATTGGCAAAAAAAAATTGCAACAAAAAAAAATTATACCTAATGCCAATATATGAACCATACGAATTTAAGTTATATATAGTATCATTGACTTTAACTTAAAGAAGTATATTATTATAGTTAACCTATGTATATTAGTTTAGGTATGTTAAATGTAATAGCATAGATATATAAGCCAAAGCTACTTATCATTGTGCCAAACGTGGCATCCACATGACTAAGACAATTTGCAACTATTGTCCAAATGTAGTCATGCAATCATATTTACAACGTGAATACCATTTTAACAACTACTTGAATGTTTTCAATTAAATGATTAGTAGTCATTTTATAAAAATTATTTTAAATATTACATAATTTATTACATATGACCAATTTAAAAGATTTGCAAAAAATGAAGGGAATTCTAATTTAGCCTTCTAAGATGAAGTAAATTAATTTAATCTAATATAGCCAAAATAATTTAATTAAATATTAAGTAACCTAAAAAGCCTAGGCTTTACACTATTTTGTAATCACAATGATGATCACCTTTTCCTTCCTTTTCTTATGATTTCATATGATTTCCAATAATTCGTCATTATTTGTGTCAATTTCAAAAAATGAAAGGAAAAAATTACATAAATATCATGAAAAAGGCACATGTTAATGTGTATTTACATCATGTATCCATGTTGGTGGTAAGGGGAAAAAGTGGGGTAAGTATTAGTTTTGGTTACTGATGATGGAAAAAGGGAAAATTTTGGAAACATGGAATCAATATATGAATGATGAAACATTAAGGTCTCATTTGTGTCTAACTTAAATTGATTTCAATTATAGTTATCACTACAAAATAAAAAATATGAATTCTAAGTTTTGCCAATAATAGTGTAGGTTATGTTAGATTTTAGCTATGAGGAAGTATAAATTTTGTTAATAAATGGATGAAGAAATAGAGGTTTTGTTGATATATAACAAAAAATGTAATTGTTTTGTCAAGACATATGGTTTAGTATTAGTTTTAAAATAAGATAGATTTTACTAAAAAATAAAGATTTATTCATAGTAGATAACCATTTTCCAAGAAATTAAAGAATAAAAATTTATAGAAGTTTTGCCAAATATAGAGGTGTACATATTATAAAGTAGAGAGGTTTTGCAAGAAGGTGGAGATTTAGTTTAAAATTGAAGAGGTTTTGTGAAGAGGTAAAGGTTTTGCTAAGAGTTAGAAGTTTCACATATGTTTATTTGGTTCTATTGTAGTTGTGTAGGCACTTGACATGATTCCACAAACACATTGTAAAAACTATGGTGTGCATGCTATAATTTGGACCATGCTTACACTACGAGCCAAGGTTAGCACCTTTTGACTTTCACAATCAACCGTACATATCAAGCATTTTTAATTAAGCTATTAACTAGTGATGATAAGGCAAGTCTTTGTGGTTTTGTATTGTGTAGTGAGCAAGTGATCATATCACTAGCATGACAATATGCGAAAGGCCTAATTGTTTTCATGTTTGTGTCCCTAATTGAAGCATGCTAGTTGTGAACTAGCCAACTTGCACATATATATAATCTAAGTGTTTTGCCATTAATGGCAACACAAGTCTTATTGTTGATATTAAGGAACATGAAGAACATTTTCTTTCAAGGCTAATGATACTAGTGTTAATAATATCTTAATGTGCATGTTGTTTCACTAGCAACTTATATGGATTGATGTCCTAGAATTTTATCTCCATCTAATATAGGTACACCAATTATGAGACTTGAAAGGATTTGTATTCTGGTTGGTTTTCTTTTTGATCCCTGATGTTTTAATTGGTAGTGTATATTGGATATGTGGCTATTGCATGTTAGGTGTGAGACTCTTATGAAGTTAAGGTCAAGACTTTCAAGATGGCCATGGAGATAACAAGCATGTTGTTTGGTGATTGATGGCATTGTGAATCACATCGAGAAAAAGAAAGCCTCAGCTGTTGGACCTAAATACCCCAAATTAATAGAAGCAAATGTTGATAGTTAGCAAATTATTCCAAAGTAAAAACTTGGATGTGAGGTAAATTTTTGAATTTATTTCAAAACCCACTTGGTTTCTATCCACTTCGCCACGCATTGGTAATTTTGAGCCTACTAGAGCATAACACAAAAATGTTTTACAATAGAACATTTTTCAGAACAACTAGAAACCAAACTTTGGTTTAGTTTAGATTCATGACATATTTTGAACATTAGAAGTCAAAGTCTCATTAGCCATGGTTTTCTTATAATGTGAAGAAGATGTAGTTTCAATTTTGTATGCCAGTTGCATTTGAAATCCAAGTCTCAATAAATAATAGCATGATAGGAATGGCACGCATGATCAATTATGTGACATATAGTTTTCAACCAATTTGTTACATCATCATATCTCTTGCATGGGCTAAAGGATCATGAATTACTTGTGCTTATGGCCAATATTGCAACCATGTGTATTTATTTATTCTCATTGCCAATTTCCTTATGACTTAATTAACAAACCATCTCACATGTGAATATTATTGATGGTGTTTCATAGTTGATTTCCTTATAACCTAATTAACAAACCATCTTTCAAGTATATTCACATCTTGGCTTTAATCATGGGTAATGAAATGCTACCAATACTTTTGAAGGTAAAATTTCACCAGTCTTTGCTATCCTACTAAGCTAGGCAAATGTTTTCCAAAGTCTTCCCAATGGTAGGGTAGTTGAGTAAATTAAATATTGAATATTAGTTACAATGAGATATTGCACATTGTGGTTTCAAAATGTTAAGTCGCCTTGGAAGGCTTTGTTATTCTTGGATGCAAAACTTGCACTAATGTAATAAATGAGATGTGTTTTTGAAGAAGATAAGATGTGGAATTGGGTTAATTATAAACTTGGATGCATGCTCCTTTAACTTGGTTTTTCTAGCATGGGCTCTCAGGCTTTAGTTGATGACCACCTTGTCATGTATTACTAGGAATGTTTTTGTTATATTTTTTGATGTAACAAAAGTGGTGATGATCCACTTTGCATAAGAAGACTAAGACATTGGCCACCAATTAAAAATGAAAATAAACCTTTTTAAACATACTCATATATTTTTGGTTACATATTTGAACCATGTATATATATCTAGCGATTTTCCTCAAATATTTATTGAATTTTCTTATTGAAAATCCCAATGACCATTAATCTAACTCTTTTAATTATTAAAAAAAATTATGCTATATAGCCAACAAAAAATACATTGATCTTATTGCCTGCCACGTTGGGAAACTAGTTGGTCCTTTTTGGGACCTGGAGTGGAGGTAGGCCTAACACATAATACCACTATTTCATGAAGGGGTATTAATATGGTCACAAATTGGTGAACAAATTGAGGTTATGGGGGGTAATGCAACTTGTTCCCAGAAGTCCAAGTTTTTCTTTTCTCCAACGTAACGTTTAATTTTTGTATACATCAAAATATTGTAAGACTTATAAATGTGGTCTTCAAATTTTTTTGGTATGGATTTTTTTTTTCTTCTTTCTCTCCAATGTTGGCTTCAAAATTTCCCTCTTGTTTAGTCAAATGAATTAGATGTGAAATGCCTGGTCAAAGTCAAGAAGGAAGGAACAAAATTCCATTTTTAAAAATTGATGCCCAACAAATGTAGTAGACAATGCTTTGCATTTGGTGAGTGAAAGGCATCTCAATTCATATTATTTCTATACACTAAGCCTATGAGGGATGCAACGACTTTGCAAATAATGTGTGACTTACTAAAGGCATTATAGAAAATGAAAAACTAATAGCCAACCATAACTTGTGAGTCACCTATTGTTAATATATTAAGTAGTTGTGAGTTGCATACCAAACTATTTCAAAAGTAATTTGAAACTTTGAAGTTTGAATAACTCCACCCCTAATAAAAGTTTGCACTTCCAAAATATAATAATGGAGGTGCTTCATGCTTGGCATAGTTAAATTGATTGTTCAACTTTGGCAATAGTTATGGGATAAAATGTGGTGAGCTATTGCAAACATCTTGGGAAGCACATTGGGAGCTTGGGAACATGCCAAAAATGCACCAAAAGCCTCATGTGTTCACACATTGGGAATTTGATGTGAACACATATGATTGACAACTTAGTGTGCATTAGGTGAGAAGACATTGAAAACATCAAAATCAAAAAATGTTCAAAACTCCCATTAGTTCCCAAAAGGAAAAAAATTTGATTCTTGGGTGCATGTTGCATCACCTCATTGGCAGAACAAAATTTCTTTCCCCAAAAATGTTTGTCACTCTTTTTCAATTAGACTTGATGCCTCACTCTTTGATCAGCCTCAGGTGAACCATCATCTTTTATACAACTTTAAACCTTGAATTGGTCATTTGTTTGGTGAGTGAATCTACCTAAAAAACTTTGGGGGAAACCCAAGAAAAATTCAATGATATCTTTTCACACAACAATGCATGCCACATGGCATTTAATTTATAGGTTTGCATTTTGGCCTTTGAGGCCTACTTGGCCATATGGGTTTTTACCAATATTTATCACAAAATTTGTAGTATGACACTGGTGCAATTGTTCCAATAATGAGCAAGAGGCCTCACTCTAGGGGTCAAGTACCAATGCACCTATATTATGTACATTATGGTTCACTTGCCACCAAGTCAAAACCCCCCAAAAAAACACATTTCTTTTGTGCACAATTCCCAATTGGAACTATGGTGACTATGTGTGAACCCAACTTTTTCTATTGATGAGGATTGCCTCTATACACTCGAATTATAAGCTTCCATCAATAGTCATTGGGGAGGAAGCAATAGCAAAAATGCTTACACAATCTAGGTCTGAAAAATAAGTCTAATTGTTCTATCACTTAGAAAAGAGAATGGAACCTTAAGTGTTAACGTATTCCTATTAGAGTTATGGGTAAAGTAAGAAAAACACAACTCAACTATAAAACCCTAAGTTTGGTCATACACAGGGTGAGATTTTTAAGAACTTGCAAAAAAATACCTTAGCATTCAATAGGGGATGAAATTCAAAAAATCATCAATTTTGGTGGTAAACTGAGTTTCATCTTGTTGTTATTGTGCTTGCAACCACCAGGGAATTTTGGAATGGGATAATCAATTAAAAGATGCACACATTCAGCATAGCAAAGACAAGCCAATAGAAGAGGCCAAATTCATGGTAGTCCTTGACCATTTGCGTATTGAATCAGCAGAAGAACTAAGACACATCCTCCAACTTGTTGCTATTCAACACAAGGAACAACATGACACCATTTTAACTATTCAGGTTTACATTCTAGGCTGTTATTTTCTTATAGATTTTCCTTTTTTTAGCTATGATTTGCATTATTGTCAACATGGAAAGAAACATTATATCAATGATATTTTTGGCTTAGCAAAGAGACTCGGCCTCAATTTGTTTCTTGTGGGTGCAATGTCCATACAATATCCGTTGTAAACATATGTTCGAGATACATGTAAAGCAATCATTACATAGGAATCAAATATGGCACTGAAACTCAGAACTAAAAATCTATGGGAGGCAAGTTATAAGGTAATGTATGGAGAGCTTCTAGTAGTTCTTTTAGTTGTTGTTCTCTAACTTTTTGAAACTTCTTTGTGCATATGCTAAGAGTTTTTTCCACATATCATAAAACATAATGGGGATTAATCCATTTGGGTGAAGAATATTTGCTTGTTCACTATGTGTGGATTACACACAAACGAAGGTGATGGATGCAATGAGTATGTGCAATATAGTGTGCGTACAATTTTTGAATTACTAATGTATATTTGATTTTATGATAGGATATGGAGAGGGCGGTAGTTGTTGTTGTTGAAGAAAAAGTACGTTGTGTGGAAGCTCACCTCCAAGAGGAGGTGACCCATAATGTAAATTTTCGGAATGTAAATAATAACAAGTACTTATGACCACAGTGTTAGCAAACAAGCAATGCACCATGAATTGCTCTTTTGCAAGATGAATTGAAATAAACAACAATATTGTAATTATATTTCATTATCATATGTATGAATAACTATGTATTTGTATGTTGAACTAAATTAAAATTAATTAGAATCTTTAATTCAGAAACTTGCTAAAATTGAGGAGGAGCTACAACAAGCATATCGAGAGCATGAACATGAAAAGGTTCTAATAACCATGATTACATTCCAAATTTTTTGTGCCATGTATGTACACCTTACCTCAAAAAACCTGCATTTCAGCAATAAAAAGATTATTTGCTACTCATTATAGACTAGCTAGCTAGTAGATGATAAATGTACATCATGAATGTGGAAAATTATTTTCAAAGTATGTTCGCATTCGGTTTGTAAGTTGAAGATGTGTGGGAGAACATATAGCTAAGGAGGTTGCAGAAGGGCAAGCTGTAACTTTGGAGATGGAGATGAAGGTAGTAATTAAGGACCTAGCACTTGAAAAACAACGAATACAAGACACAAGAGAACACATCATGCTCCGGTATGTGGGCAGAGTGCAATGGGTTTTTGCTTACACATAGGGTTTGTAATATTGGTTTGTTTGCTAGTTGTTAATACTTATTCTAACTTTCTTTGAGAGGATGGTTAAAGAATGAATATCATTTGACTACAATGGACTTTGTGTTCAATCCTTTGTTGTCCAACATCAAACAAACTTTATGTACAGAGTTCACATTAACCTTTTATTGCTAACCAAATTTGAGAGATGCAACAAGATTTAATGTAGAATAATTTGCACCTCTATTACAATGAAAAGTTGTTAGTAATAGAGATGTATTAATCTACATTAGGAGGCAATTGGGTTTGCAACTTGGGACTCATATGCGAACATTCCATTCAACAACTATAGAGGTTACAATCTTGCAACAAAAGCAACAAGACCAACTTGTTGCAATGTTGAGGGCACTGGAGGATGGTGTTGTCGAAAAGATGAAGGGTGAAGCTAATGTGCCTAACATGAGTCCATATATAAAAACAATACAAGATTCACTGAAGATTGGTGAAGGTCCAACACATAGAGATGAAGATCAAATTCTGGACAATAAGGAACAAGATAATTGTGTTGAAGAAACCCAAGAGGTTGATGAAAATGACATAGCTAAATCCAAATTACCATGTGATGAAGGCAAGGGTACTGAAGATTGTCATAGACCCATGAAATGGCAACAACTTGGGAATGAGATCTTTTTCTAATAAAAAATGAATGTAAGCAAATTAGAGGAGCCAATGAACCAGCAATTCAAGTTGTGTGAAAGTAGCATGAGAATGAATGCTGAACAAGATGGTTGCAGCATAGTGCAAAAGGAAGAATAACTAAATCCTCATAAGCTTGGGATGAAAGATTTGCAATTGAATGATTTTCCAAACACTAGGATCAAATCACAAAGCCCAAAAAAGGTGGAAAGTTCTCCATACATATTTCTAGGCTATGATAACCATTATGGAGGGGAGTCACATTCATATGACAAATCTGAAAGTATTGAAGAGGGTGAAATCAGTAACTCTATTGAGACCAATGTTTAGCAAGCAATTGGTGGGGCTACTATTGATCAAAATATCAAAAACATGGGTAATTAAATGCTCTAGTATATTCATGGGTTTAGAAAGGCAATAATCTTTTCATATATGCATTTTTTTAGAATATATGGTTTTGTTGTATGCTCCAGTGTTTAGTGAGCTTAGGAAAGAAATAATATTTTTTAGCTAACTTATTTTACAAGCTTTGTGATGGAAAAAGTTTCAACAATAATGTGTTTGTGTTGCTTTGTTTATGAGAACTATTGAAATTTTCAGGGTTTCCAGGTATAATGTCAAGGCTTGGGAGTAACACTTCTAAGCAATTTCTAAAGCATCTATACAAATTTCCACTTGATTCAATGGGTTTGATTATAAGGTTGTGATCTCAAGGAGTAGATTTTATCCTTGTGTGAGTTCACATGACGTGCTCCCAAGCTCTTTGATAGACTCAAATGTGAGTCTGAAGTGAAAACAACAGAAGAACAAGGAGTTGAGGACACGCTCCTTGGCTCGTAACACTTTGGGGGTAAAGGGGCGTGTTAGAGCTCTAGGATGGGACTAGGAAAATGATAAGCATTCAATCATTCACACAGACCTACATAAAACCAAACAAAAAGTTGGTTAGTGCATAATTGGAGCATTTTTGGTGCTAGGATGAACCACAAGCAAACTCGAACTCATAAGACTCAGCACAACCCGGACTTGAGGGAAGCCACCACCTTTCCCCTTACATTATACTTTGTGACTGGCCATGGGACCAACACCCAAACGTCATTTTGTCCTAGGTTTCCCAAGTGGGAGTCCCAAAATTCCCACAACTAGGATTCTCGCAATTTTGGGGGCCCATAACTTTGTGTGCAAACCTTTGATCGAGATGAGGTCTAAAGCAAAGTTGTAGCCCTTGTTGAGAATTTTCCAACGGTATGTTGCACTCCACCTGCGTGCAAGGAAATCAGGGCGATTATTGACTTTTAGTGGTCGGGAGTCAAATTGTCAATTTGATTCCCAGCCCTTCTTTTGGCCCTAACTTCTTTTTTAGATGGCCAAATGGGTTATGCAAGCCCATTTTAAACATCTATGTTCCAAGGGCTTTTCAATGGTCTAAGGAACTTCATAATCCATTGGGTTTTGACCCTTGTGATCGCTTTCTGAAAATTCGGGAATCCATTGGGACTCCAACTCCCAAAGTGAAAGTTCCCTTGGGAGTGTGAGGGTTCATTCTCTTACACTTTCCATCACTCCTGGGCTTCCCTTTTGGCCCGCAACCTTGCAAGCCCTTTCCTTGGTCATGAGCCCAAGGCTAGGGTTGTGACATCACATCCTTTCACATGTAGCATGATGGTTAAAGTTTAGTCAACATGGAATCACAAAATGTTCATTAGATGTGTGTCGTCCTTGGGTGGCAAAAGTACAGACTCTAACAATCGTATGTAAAAACATGGTGAACATTGTTCCAAGTTATGCTAACTGGACTTGAGGGGAGGAGCCTTCATAAGACAAGTCAAAAAATAAATAAGAGGTGAAATTGGTAACTATGATGAGACGAATGTTTAATAGGTGCTTGTTTTATTAACACACATACAATTATTAAGCAAATAGAAGGGATGGCAATTGAGTCCAACATAGAACTAATGTCCAAATGTTATAATGACTTGAGTTAATAATTTTGAACACAATAGAAATGTTTAATTTCATAGCATTACAATGAGAGGAACATGTAATGTAAGACTTGCACAAAGGGTTTTATTTGTTCATGGAGTAGATGCACATGGTTGTAGGCATTAATGAAGTTCATGTACTCATTATTTTCATTGCCAACACCAAGATCAAGTTCAAAAGGAAGTACACAAGCTTCTCTTTGACACATGAGCCCTAATAGTTGCACCATTTTCAAGCGAGTTAGTGAGCAGATACTTTTATTGGCTTTGCCCATAAGGAAGCAACTAGGCATCTACATAACAATTGAGCAGAAATTTTTTGCTCACTCCCAAACCAATGTGGAGTTAACAAGTGGCCTAGAAATGTTACTTTTAGATGGATGAATTTTTTCATGTGTGATTGGATGTAACCCTAAGTTGTTATATTACAAAGATCAACACTTGCATTTTGAATTCTTGAATCATTTTCCTCGACTCACATGTATACAAAATCTAAGAACAATGAAGATGATGTAATAATGTTCAACAAACTGCCATCTTGAGATATAAGTAGGTCCTTCAAATGTCATGATAGCGCAATATTTGAAATTTGGTGAAGGCAACTTGGCATTAGATCTATTCCAACAAATGCATCAAGAAGGTGTGTAACTAAACCTAATGTGCTAAATGTAAATGCTAGTGTAGATGCACTTGAAACAATGGGCAATGTGTTATGAATAGTTCATCAAGGCCAGTGTAGGTTAGGTGGTTTTTGTCCACAATAGCTTGGTGGATAAATTTCCACCTATTGTCAATTGGAAGAATCAGACACACATTATTTGGTTGTTGTGAAAAAGTTCGATTTGTTGGGTCCTAGAGGTTGCCAAGCTTTTCATGTATTGTGACAATTTGCATTACCAATCATCTAGTTGTTGCCTTCTATTTCATTTTTCTACAACCAACTCTATGTTCCATAATGGAAATAAAATCAAGTGGAAGTTTCACATGTTTTCAACTGCACCCATAAGGTTACGACTACACTTGTTTTCATGTTATCTTCATAATGTTGTCATGGACATTTGGCTGCAATTTCAACCCCACATCATGAGGATGGATAGGTTAAACTTGTCAATATTGTTTTTCTAATTGTCATGGAAATTGGTCTTGCTAGAAATGATGCAAGATATGACAATGAGTTGGAAGCTAGGGTTTTGGAGGTGGGCAAGTGGATCTCATTTCACTTAATCCCTTGACATTGTCTACCTATGTTGATATCAAATCTCAGAGGTGACTTTGGTGAATGTTGTGTTACTTGATCTGTCCAACTACATTTGAAATAAATGTTTTGAAGAAAGCTATTGGTGGGGTATGTTGTTACTGACATCCAAGGGCATTACAAATCATGGCCTCTTCACATCACCATAAAGTTAACCTCAAATGCATGCTTCCAATATGTTTGTAATTGCCTAAAAAATCTTGTCTCCATATGTAGTTTGACATGAATGGTTTTGTCCATTATGGTTGAAGGTTAAATTGTCTGAAGCACATGTGGTAACTTGTCGGTGAGGAAAAGGAGGTGATGTGCATTTCATAGTGATGAAGTTTGAAAACATGGGTAGATGGGGATCCAAAGCCCTTGATGTTGCAAATGTGGTAAGCCTTGCAACTCACCAAACTTTAAAGTCTACCTCTAGATTGATGTTACTACACTGCATTATAATGTATATTTGTTATCACCCTAACAATTGTGTGGATTACTCTGTGTTGTTGCCACATCTTGTAACACTTGGAATAATTGTGTCTTTATTAATAGTTGAACTATTAAACTTTTGCACATGTACCATGGAATTATAGTTGTTTAATACAGGTGAAATCTTTAAGGGTTTGTGGTGTTGATCACACAAATACTTTGTATATTGTGTGTTCTAATGTATCTTGAATGTGTTAAACAAGGTCAACCACCTTGGGTAGCAAGAACCAAATATAGTTGAAACTAATGAACTTTAGTGGAAATGGTCATGTGTCTTTTAGGCAATAGTAAGGCACCAATGGAAGAAAAATTGAATCAAAATACACTTCCATAGCATGTGAGTTTTATTAATAGCTTTTGCCAAAAGAAATGACCAAAAGTGTTATTGTTGTTCCTAATACACCTTAATAGTTCCTATGTTCCAAAGCCAATTGCCAAGAGTGTCATGTGTAGGCAAGAGTAACATAACTCTTTTTTTGTGGAACAATCAACTAAACCTATGCATCTTCTTGCTTATCTCACTCATCCAATATTGGCTACATGTTGTGGCCAACCAATTGTCATATATTTGTGAGCCATGGGACTAAAACCAATTAGGTAAACAATCAGTGGCGCTCATGTGCTTACATTCTGCTCTGGTGTGTGTAAAAGGAAGCTTTCATGTAGTCAAGCATATTCTTTGAGCATCTAGGAAACTAAAGGAAGTCTTTCATTTAGATAGTTGGAAAAAATTGATCATAAACTTGTATCTCTACTACCAAAATTGAGAGTCAAAAAATATGTATATGGGCCTCTCTAATGCTATAGACATGATAGAAAGTTAGTCTTATGTATATTGGAGAATATTCAAAGACTTGTACCTGCACATGGATAGTTGTTATGGGACAATGAGGTGGAAGTTGCATATTGTAGCTACAAGAAAGGGGACTAAGTTTTGTAGCATTATCTATCCAAAAGTTACCTTCTAATACATTATGCCTTTTGGCAAGGTGAATTTCTTTTCCAATACGTCATCATAGTGGATGTTGTTATTGTTGATGGTTTAAGTCTTTTGCTATCTCAAAGTTCTTGTTTAGAAACTATAGATGAGGATATATAGCCTTTACATGAGGCATCAACCCTTTGTGTGTTTGTGTTTTTGGATATTATTTCTACCGATCATTGAATAGTCTATTGGGAGAAGTGAAAATATGGCCATGTGTGTAAACTAGTTGCATTTTGAGGATTTGGACTGGTAACTAGAAGTTATACTAAGGATAAGATTTTCTAGTAGATTGTTGATCTTTTTATGTTTACACATAGTTGAGTGGTGCCATTCTTATTACAAGCATGTAAAGTATGTTAGGATAGCCAATTGTGAATTGTAATGGACATTGTGGATATGTTTGCAAGAAGGAACTACCAACCTTTACCATATTTTTTGCAAGGTTGGGAAAAGAATTTCTAAATGTGTTTGAAACTCAATATCATGATTCATTGGCAATTGTGATCAAGTCAACCAAGGCTAGTTTCACTTTTGGATTTACTCTAGTCTTGGGCTTCATCAAAATGAATTTGATGTCTAAACTTGTCTATTGTTTCCCAGGGATTCAATTGGGAAGAAATATTCAAAGGATACTTTGTGTTATTATTCCATGAGGTTGTGGCATATTATTGTTTGTGATGCATTTCTTGTTCAAATAATTTGATAGGTCATGAGATGTCAAGTACTCTTGTAATTATATGTTGGATTTTCTATGTTGGGTGTGTAAGTGGTAAGCATTGATATGTTGTCAAAGCCATTGTTGCCCACAATTGGTGACACTAATGTTGGATGACACACAAACATGGGGGTATGTTTCATTTGTTGGTTTGTTGTGTTTTATTCAAAGCCAAGAAATGTTTGACATCCTTGTGACCATAGTGGGATAGTAGTCCAAATTTCCTTCTTTTCACATAAAATAATATCCCATGCTTTGGGACACCTTTTATCTTGCATGTACAGATTTACTTAGAGCCAACCATAAGGATGTGGAACATAGCACAAGGAGGGTGAATTCACACACAACCTTACCTTTGAGTATGCTTCGGTCATGGCACATCCAATTGCATGTTGCCACTTATATTATTTAGAAAGTTCCTAGGTATAGCCAATTGTTGCCATTTATATTGTTTAGATTAATCAATTTATTTGGAATATGTCTAAAACAAAAGAGTGCAGTTGAAAGGAAGAACGAATTTAAATTTTTAATTTCTATTCATGTCATTATAGCTATTGTTCAAATCCATGGATGGAGAGAAATAAAACTTTAAACCTGCCTTCTAATGAAACTTGTGAAGATATTTTTTCCCTATATCCAATCCATTTCTGCAAAGCAAATTCAATTATGTTTAATTACCCATGCTTGCTAAATAGGATGCAACTGTAATGAGAGTGGGTAGATGCTACATTGTCCTTTTTAGTTGGATGCATGTAAATGGTCCAACGGTTGATATTGTGACATTATAAACCACATAGAAAGAAAGACTTCTATTAGTGATAAAACATGGCAAGTGGTAGGAGGCAACTAGATGATCCTCTTAGGCTTATAGCTACCAATGACAAGTTATGGGCTAGAGAGTTGTCATGGGCCCAACACATGGCATGACTAAAATTCGATGTCCATGTAATAAGTGCGCAAGAAAGGGGAGGCCAATCTTGCTTGACATAGTTCAAAAATACTTCATCTTGAATGGTAGGCACTCTTTGTATAGAGTTTGGAAGGGCCCATGGGAAATCAATGACTCTGATGAAGAATGGGTTACAACAACTAAAAGGTCACTACAAATAATAAGGCAGTTGGTGGATGAGGGTGTCCACATAGAACAACTTTTAGATGATCTATTCCCAGCTCCAAATGTTGAAGTAGGCATCGAGAATGCTCACTTGAACCCGAACTCAAGGGAAGATGGAATTAGCGTGGTCTAAGAGGTGTGTGATGTCATGGAAAAATTAGAAGTTGTGCTAGAGAGCATGACAGGGCAAGATGAAGGCAATGTAGAAGGAAACATAGGAGACAACCATGAAGGATTTGTAGTAGACCATGATGAGGACATCTTTAGTGAAGGTCAATATTTGCGAGAAGCATGCCAACCCTTATACACTAGTGCTAGGTCATTAATGTTAGCAACCACACTCCAATTGATGAACGTTTGTAAGGTGCATGGTGTTTCCAACAAGTTTGTTGATGAAATATTAACATTGCTTCACAAGCATTTATTACCACTAGATAATTGTTTGCCACCAACAGTGTACGTAGTTAAAACCTTAACTAGCAAGGTAGGCTTGAAGTATAATAACATAGATGCATGTGTTAATGGATATGTGTTGTTTCGGAAGGAATATGAGACGTTGGAAACATGTCCAAAGTGTGGGTCAGCACGCTTTAAATCATATGGCAAGTCAAATGTGGCCATTAAAATAGTTTGACACTTTCCATTCGTTCCTAGGCTATTGTGCATGTTTCAAGTTCAAAAAACTATTGAACTCATGACTTGGCATGGCCAAAATAAAAGCATAGATGGGAAAGTTCGTCATGTGCCTAATAGTAAGGCTTGGGCCCACATTGATAGGACTTGGCCAAAATTTGGGGGTGAGCCCAGAAATGTTAAATTGGGGCTTGCCACAGATGGAGTGAATCCATTTGGGGAAAATAACAATGCATGGTCAATTTCACCTGTGTTTTTTTTGAATTATAACCTTCCACGGACCTTGGCTGGTGTCCAATTTTTTTTTCTTGTTGTTATCAATGATAATCCTTGGATTGAACAGTGTGAAGAGTAGCAATTTTGATGTCTTCTTGGCCCTTGTATTTGAGGAGCTTGTTTGATTATGGAAGGGGGTGAGGGCGGTGGATGTATTGCAACCTGTGAGGAGGGAATTTACCATGAGGGCAATCTTAATGGGAACAATCCACAATTTTCCCACTTATGGGATAGTTTCCGATTACCAACACCAAGGTTATAGAGCATGCTTTCCATGTGGCAATGATATAGTCAACCAATGGTCCAAAGAACTTGGGAAACCAATTTTTTAGGGAAGTCAGAGGTGGTTGTGAAGAAACCACCCATATATAACACATCCAAACACAAATCATTTTGATGGCAAAGAGGAGGTGCGAAGGAGGCCTAAAATAACAATTGTTCTTGAAACATTAAGGCGATCACAAATGACAGAAGACTAAGTGGCAACAGGCAATGTTTTGGGGGCAAAGGGGTGCCCATCACACAAAACTGGGGTGAAGCGCTGGTCAGCCCTATTTCAACTTCCGTATTAAGAGGTGAGTCACACAATCGGTAATGTATTTGACAAGTAGGCCAATCATCACAAAGGAGGTACATGAAGTGTTGCAATATGAAACATATAATTATTGTGGGATGGAAATGATAATATGGTAGCTAGGTAACGTCAAAACTTTAAAAGATCTGCTGTCATACAAAAGGAAATTTGATACCTAGTTTTCAAAGTTCGAGTATGTTGGCAAAGGAGAGGTTATGTCAAATCATTCTCATAATCAAGTTCAAGAATAGATTCTACTACCATAAGAAAAATAATCTTATGATTATTTTTCAGAACTATAATATAAATTTTACTACTATAAGAGATTAGATTATTTGAACATTTTGTTTTGAAACCTCTATTACAAGTTTTGTTGTAAGAAGAAAGACCATATATTGTAATTTTTTTTGGAGCTTGGTTACAAGGTCTACTGCTAGATTAAAGGGAATTATCTAATAATTCTGCTTTCAAAGCTTGGGAATCTATTTTGCCCATAGATGGGCTATCCAATTAAGCATTCTATTTGCAAAGCTTTACCTCAAATTGTCATACATGGAGAGGGGGAAATTTAAAATCGATTTTGTACCTTTTAGAGTTTGAGGAACATTAATATTAATTTTATGGTGGACGAAGTTTAAAATGTGTAATGGCTAAAATATAGATTCTATATTGCCACAATGGTTTTTCAGAAGCTTTCATGGTTGGCCAAAATCATTCAATTCTTGATGTGGCATTAATTAGAAAGAGGATGAGAACTAGGTTTATTGTGTTTCCTTCTTTTTGATTGTAAGTTATGTATGCCTTGCAACTAAACCATGTTTTCTCCATCTAACCGTATTGGTGTCCCATTTGTAGCAATTAATGATTTGACACACATTAGATGTGATGCACATTGAGAAAAAAATTTGTGAAATCTTGATCAAGTTCATAATTGGAGCAAAATACACCATCAAGGTGCGGCATGACATGGAGGTTTGCGGCATTCAAAAACATTTGTGGCTGAAGTGAAATCCACGTAGACCAGGGAAGATTTTCAAACCCATTACTTCATATGTCCTACTGCCAAAGAGTTGAAAACATTCATATCCAGATTAAAGAGCTTGAAAGTGCCATCAAAATATCGTGGTTCAATAAGAAGACATATTATGGAAAAAAATTTAGGGTCAATGAAAGCCATGACTGGCACATGTTGATGCAGCAATTAATGCCATTAGGGTTGAGGGGATTAATGCAACCCCATGTTCAGTTAGCTTTGATGTGGCTCAATAAAAATTTTCATGTCATATGTGCAAAAGTTTGGGATCCGAGAGAATTTCAAGCATTAAGAGATGATGTGGCAACCACACTTAGCTTATTAGAATGCACTATTAGAAATTTTGGGTTTTGTAACTATCATTTGTAATTAAAATTTAATTGCATGTAACACATGCAACTGCAAATTTGTGTAGTTGTTTAAGACAAGTTGCACATGACATTTAGCTGCATGCGACATTACGTATGCAACATGTATATACGGTGCTAATATACATGTTCATCCATACATACTAACCCAAATGTAGTTACACCTTATGTGTAACTTTCCTTACAACTACAATGCAACTAATAAAAATATGACACATGTTTAAAAATTGGACAACTAGCTTGTGGACACATGTCACTAATTAATTATTTTTGTGTTTTCAAAATAAAAAATTCATTGGATTAATCTCAATCATTAAAATTTATGCCACTAAGATGATGACACGTGGAACACCATGGAACGTTCATTGACCAATTAACACATGTCCATTTTAAAACACCAATTATATGGCGACATGTGGAAATAAGGATCACCTATTTTTTATTTTTAAATATTAATTAATAAAATATAAATCGTCCAATTTATGGCTAATAAGATGTTGACACGTGTTTCCTAGGTAGGTAGGTTATTATTTAACCCTATTAATTAAATAGGCTTACTTGGGTATGTAAGTAGGTTGTACATAGCTAGGTTTAGGCGATATAAGTAAGATTAAAATAACCCAATTTTATTTTAAAAACTAACCATTTTATAAAGGTCAAGCTTCTTTTATTTACTTATCCCCAATGGCATTTGGAGTTTTGTTATTACAAAGCTATTGCTCCTAGTTATATACTGAGCCAAATAGAATTGGAAGCCAATGGATATGGGATAAAAAATTCCATTGCAAACTTCATGAACCAATTTATTGCACATTAGATGCAACTAATGTATTAGAGTATAGCAGCAAGGGGAGGGTTTCGTTGCTTCTAGTGTCCAAAAAAAACTTGAAGCCCTCCTCTTGGCGCATTTAACACAATAAGAATCATAAAAAATGGATTAAAAATAAGAAAGTTATGGCCCCCCAAAGTAAAGGGGGTCAGAAATTCAAAAAAGACCATTGAACACTACAAAGGCTGATTCTTAAACACCCAAAAAGTTCCTTTTATGTTAGTTTTTTTGCTATTGAAGTACTAATATGATTTGTAAAACTTCAGTTGGCGCTCCTATAGCACTTTAAATGGTTTAAAATGAATAAGAAATAAGAAAATTATGAGGTTTGAAAGTAGGAGGGGTCTAAAGAAAAGAAAAAAAACACGTTTTTTAACTTGGAAAAAAACTTATTTTTCTTATTTTTCATGTTTTTCTTCTTAATTTTTCATTACTCCTTGTCTTTTGCACTTCAAAGATGATTGTAGGATATTTTTAATAATTATAGTTACTTAATGAAATATGATTTTAACATTATTATCTAGTTTAAATTAGTAATTAGCTTAAGATGTTTATGTATTTGTAGGTTAATTCATGTGGCCTATTTACATTAATATTTTAACATAAATAATAAATTTTAAATATATAATACATATTGATTATATATATATAATTGATTATCATTATAATCATAATAGACATTTAATTGATAATTATGAACATTTATAATAAATTTTAATATTATCATATTAATTGATTCTGAATAATTTTTTGTTTAATCAAATTTACATTTTCTGAAAAATATTCCAAAAAAAAAAACCAAAATTTTTTACTTGCCAGAAAAAATCTTTAAATATATTTGACAAATAAAATTTAAAAACTTGCAATATATATTTAAACCATGGTTTAGTTTAGTTTAATTTAATTTAACATAATTTAGTTTAGCCTAACTTAATTTAACCATTGTTAGTTTTAGCCTAATTTAATTTAGCCATTAATAGTATAACCTAACTTAATTTAGCCATAATTGGTTTGGCTTAATTTAATTTAGCCATAATTAACATATTTTAATTCATTTTAGCCATAAATATTTAATCCTGATATAATTTAGCCATAATTAATTTGGCTTAACTTAATTTAACCATATTTATTTTAACCATAATTAATTTATTTTAATTTATTTTAGCCATAAATAATTTAACCATAATTATTTTGGCCTAACTTAATTTTACCATAGGTTAATTTATTATAATTTAATTTAGCCATAATTAGTTTAGCTTAATTAATTTAGCCATGGTTAGTTTAACTTTTTTGTTTATTTAGCCTAGGTTAGTTGAAATATGGTTATTTAAACCTAGGTTAGTTTAAGTTAGCCTAACTTAGCATGGGATTAACCTTAGTACTAAAGGCACATAATATTATTATTCATAACCTATGTAGATATATTAAGTATAATAATTTAAGTATGAATAAGTTTAGGCCATTATTTTTATGACATGTGTCCATGTTGTACACATTCAATTGCACGTTAGTTGCACACACAACCATATGGTTGAAAAATTATATAATACCAAATTTATAGTTGTAAATGACAACCAATTGCATGCCAATTGTATAGTGACTGGTTGCAAACAGCAAGATTTTTAGTAGTGATGGGAATTGCCTCTTGCATTCTTTGACATTATGACACATCTAACCTTACATGTGGCAGAAGAGTTGGATGTTTGTGGACTTGTACATGCAAGGTGGATGTACCTTATTGAACTAGCATTGAAGATGTTCAAAACCTATGTAAGGAATAGGGCCCGCCCAGAAGCATCCATGGCTGAAGGGTATCTTTATGATGAAACCATTGGGTTTGTCATAGAATACATGTAAGATTTTTTAAATGTCCGACACCAAATATGGGATGGAAAAGAAGAAGAGGGGGTATGTAGTGAAGTGCTAGAAGGTGCAATAATTAAATTTATTCTTAATAGTGGGTGTCGGGATTTGGCACATCAGTATGTGCTCATGAATGCAAGTTGCATGGCACCATGGGTTTGGTAGTTTTACCTAACCCTAATGCCATCCTCAAAATTAATAGTAAGCATGACAATGTAGTATGCTAATGTAACCACCAAGTATAATTTAACCTAAGAAGTAATGCAAGAAGCATGAGGAGGAGCAAGCTCGAGTGAACAACCTACGAGTAGAATTTTAGTCATAGTGGCAAAGAGATGCTTCAACAATTGGCACAACCATACAATTTCTAGATGCTTTCAAAAGTCACAGAATTGGCCACATGGGTACGAACTATTGTCCAGAACCACATTCCAGATGGTGGTAGGATTGAAGACATGGATGTTATGCAACTTTCAATGAAGCCACAAATGACTATTTCAAGGTATGCAAAAGTTACAGCATATGACAATCATTATAGGGTTATTATAGACAATGAAGCCACAACAATGGCCACATATGATTCTGGGGTTGCATATATATTCCAACAGCCACATGCAACAAATGAAGGCATGACACTTGGCTCCATCCAATATGTGGTTGTATTAAAGGACATAATCTTGTTAAATTACGGACCGGTGTCTCAACCAATGGTACTCTTCAAGTGTGATTGGGTTACACCTAGATTTGATAGGTGGGGGAACCCAACATATAGACGGGATGAAGATGGATTTTTGCTTGCAAATTTCTGCAACTTGAAAGCAAAAGTTACTAAACCATTTGTGTTTCCATCACAAGTGCAACAAGTGTTCTATGTAGATGAACCAAGCACTCCGTGGTGGAAGGTTGTTTTCCACAAAAAGGCAAGGTCTAAACACATAGTAGTTGAAAATAGTGAGGAAATTAGTATTCCTATTAACAATGTAATTGGAACAGAGGTGCCATTCATCATCCCAAAGGTACTAAGTAACACTACATTTGTAGGTGCCATTGAACTAATTGGAATTGAGGCAATCCTAGTTGCTGTGGGGTTACAAAGGCCCTTTGATGATGAAGAGGACGCAATGGGTTGACCTCCCTTTTTATTCCAGTGGGCAAGGCACATGGGATTACAAGTTCATTCCTTACTAACATGTTAGCCCATTTGTATTCAAATCCCACCAAGCTATTTTTTGCATTTCATGTTCAATAAAATGGTTTTATGGTAGGCAAGTAAAGGACTTTGAGATATTATAGTTATTTTTTGGAACACATTTAGAACATGTATGTGCTTACAACTCTAAACCCCTAGATGGAACAAATGAGTATTTTATAATGTTGAGGCACTTACTTTGCAATTGCTAGTTTCCATATCATATAATTCTACTAAACCCTAAACATTGTTTCAATGGATGGGCGGGTGTGTAACCTTTTACAATGATCCCCATGGATGTACCAAGGTTGAGTTTTCATAAGAGGATTTATGCACTTTGGAGGTTTATTGTGATGGACAACACTTTGGTATCCAAGGATTGATGACAATGGAAAATATTGTGCATCATGGAATTTCCTAGTTATATATTGGCAAGGCAACTTGGACATTGAAGTCAGGAGTTGACACATTTTTTCCAATCTTAATTAAGTGGCATTTACATGTTTGATGAAGTTCTTAAAAATTACAACTCTACACAATTCACGAAATCCAAGGATTGAATGACAATGAAGGATATTCTACAACATGGAATTTCCCAGTTATATCTTGGAAAGGATATATGGACATTTAGGTTAGGAGTTGACACATTTTTTTCCAATCCTTAAATATCATTCAAATGTTTGATCAAATGTTTAACAAGTTAAAATTTGAACAGTATAGAGTTGGAGTTTGGGGTACTTAAATAAGGTTGTTTATTGATGAGTTTATTTCCATTAAACATTTTGAACTTAAATTTGAATATAAAATGGGATTCAAAACCATAGTTTAAATACCAGAAAATACATAAATGATTAAAACCCTATTGTTTGTCAAAATCAAACCCTAAACCTAGTTAAACCTTAAAATGGTTGATCTAGTTGAACCATGTGTCAACATCACAAAAAATCAATCAAATGACCTAGCAATTTTCAAATGCAGATTTTTTTAATTATGAAATTTATGCCACGTGTCATCATTACATTGGCACATGGGCTAGCGTTCAACAAACAATTCAAAAAATGAAACACATAATCTCAAATCACGTGTGACAATCATGACCATTTGAAATGAACAACTATATATTAAAAAATTGGAAGAAAAATGATAAAATTATCACAAATTATGCCACGTGTCACAATCGTGACCATTCAAAATGGACAATGTAAAATTATTGTTTTTCAAAAAAATCAGTTTGTAAGATATTCCAAAATTGTGCAATGTGTCACAAAAAAAAAAGTTGAGATTAACGACTCAAATCATAACACATTTACAAGAAAATAAATATGTGAAATCCCCAAAATTTTCCATGTTTCCATAGTACATTTGATGAATTAAAAACCACATGGACCATGTTTGGCCACTAGATCTTGAAAAGGATGATGAAAGGACATAGTGTCATGTGGCACAATCTCAATCACCAAATTTGAACAAACCAAAATTTTCCAAATTAAAACAAATTTTCAATAATTGAAATAGTCATGTGCATGCCATGTGGATAGATTGTGATGAATTACATTTGACAACCCAAATTTTTATAATTTGCAATAAAACCATATTTGAAATAATTTCCAGTATTTCCATGTGGCAGCATGTTATTAGTTGCATCTACTCACTAGATAAGTTACATTGCAAGTTGTAAACTAGAAATCAAAGGATGGAATTGTATTTGGTTGACCCTTTTTTTACATCCATAATCCAATGTCGCATGTGACTACTGTCGCATGCAACTTGTCCAACGCAACTAAAAGCTTTTTAATCGTATTTGTTGCTTGTGACTAAAACATAGTCGCAACACCAGTCAAAAAAGGGCCATTTTCTACTAGTGCAAGTTAATACGATGTGCAATAGTGTGCCACATTATCATACTAAAAAAATCATTTTTTTTCGATTCTGTCAAAAAAAATTTTTGATGCCCTTCACCATGATGTACATGTTTGTAAATTACATTTCTATGAGATATATTAATGCAAACATCCATCAAAGATTAAACCCAAGACCTCATGGAAGCACACCAAGGTCTTAACAATCAAACCATTTCAAGACTTTATTAACAAATAATTTTTAAAAAAAATTTATTGTGTTTAGCATGACATTGTTTAGGAAAATTTTAACATATGTTTTCTTTTACAAAATTTATTCAAATGCTACAAATGAAAACATGATCTTGAAGTTTATTCAATAATGTAAAAAAATAATTATAATTTACAAAAAATAAATTTCGAGGGTGAAAAAGCAATTTGAAATTGCATGTCATGAATAAATCAACAAATATTTTTGTGTTTAAATTGACTTAGAGCCTTTGTAACTTCAATGTCAATTGAAAAATGCATTCATTAAGTCTTATACAATTTTATTTTCATTAAGTAAAATATGTCCATTTTTTGTAGCATTGCATGTTATTATTTTCCCCAATACGATTATGTATAAATTATTATTATTATTTTTTTATGTTACTAAAATGGTAATCATCCATAAAAAGATTGCCACATTTGGTTATAAACAAGTAGTGTAGTTGAAAACTTGTTTAAATCCTTTAATATTATGGTTACTTACTATATTTTATTATGAAAAATTAACAATATATATTTTGAATTTGACAAAAAAAAACCTTTCAAAAAAATCCTTTTTTAATGTTGTTGCTCCTTAATTGATAGAAATTGGCCACAAAAAAGAATCAAAAAATCAATATAACCATTTAATTATTAAGAACATATTTGTTTAGCAACATGCATGACAAAAAAATTGTCATTTTGCAATTGTCGTATGCAATTAATTTTTAATTACACGCAACACATGTAACTATTTGACCCCATAGTTGTATAAGACAAGTTACACACGACTAGCAGTTGCATATAACAATATGTATGTGGACAATATACATAGTATGAATTTATATTTTATACATTTATATTATTCTATAGGGTTTGGCCATGGTGACACGTGTTCATTTGTGAAAGTCAATTATATGGGACACATGGTATTTAAACATTATTGGAATATTCATCGTTATTAATAAATTAATAATATCTTGGCCATCCAGTAAAATGTGAGTTAGATTTTGACACTTATCCATTTGTGAAGGCCAATTATGTGATGACAGATGGAAATTTTAAAAAATCCCATTGATTATTTACTTTTTAATTAAATAGGAAGGTAGGTAGGTTGTAGGTATAGGTAGGTAGGTTCAAAATAATCCAATTTTGTATTTACATTTAACCTTTAGGGTTGAGCCTTTTTCATTGACCCATCCCAAATGGCATTTGGTATTAGGTTTGTGAACACAAAAAATGAACTTACTTCTATGGTGTGTTCACTTGGAATCCAAAGCAAAAAATATGGAATATAAAATTCAATTGCAAGTGCAACTAATATAGCTAAACCCTACACATGCAAATATTACATGCTACCTATGCCATATTAACTTAATTTACCTACTAGCTGAATTAATTATATTGTAAATATCAAAACTTAATAGGTAATAATATTATAGTATAATAATAATATAATTATTTTTAAAATAAATATAAATATTACTAATTATAATTATGATATTATTTTAATAGCTAAGATTACCTATAATAAGTAATGATCAATTTTATTATGCTATTATTAAAATTTAATTTAAATTAATAACTAGCTTAGGCTAATAACTAACCTAGGTGAGGGTTCCTATAGGCAAATTAATGTAGCTTATTACCCATAAATATATTTCCATAATTAATATTATAGTTCAAATTAAAATTATAGTCATTGAAGTATAATAATAATAATGTTAACAACCAAGGAAAATAATAATAATAATATTTAATATTCACTACTAATTAATATTGGGTAATTATAAGTATATTTTTAATAGTATTTTAATCATTATATATGATTAGCTATAATGATATAATTTTGGTTAAATTATATATGCTAGAAATTTTTTGGCTAAATTAACTATGGCTAATTTTATTTTTTCTCAACTAAACATGGTTAGTTTAGCCTCATTATTTGGTTTGTTTATGGTTAATTTAGCCAAATTTAATTCAACCTCATGATTAGTTTAGCCAAAGTTAATTTAGCCTCATTATTTGGTTTGTTTATGGTTAATTTAGCCAAATTTAATTCAACCTCATGATTAGTTTAGCCAAAGTTAATTTAGCCTCATAATTAGTTTTTCCATAATTAGTTTAGTCAAAGTTAGTTTAACCTCAAAATTAATTTAGCCAAGTTGAATGTAGGCAAAGTTAGTTTAACCTCATAGTTAGATTTTCTATGGTTAGTTTAACTTTAATTAGTGTGAGTTTAACTTAGGTTTAACCAATGTTTTGCCTTGTGTATCAGTAGTTAACATGGGTTTAACCTTAGTACTAAAGCGATAAAACTACTCTACATAGTCTAGGTAGAGATATTTAGTGTATTAACATAGGTATGGATTAGCTTAGGTCATGATTTTTATGATACATGTCCATTTTGGACATTATTAGTTGCATGTTAGTTGCCCACACAATTGTATGGCCCAAAAATTACATAGTACCAATTTAGTAGTTGTAAACGACACCTAATTGCACATAGTTGCATAGTGATTAATTGCAAATGACATGTGTTCTACTAGTAAAATACTTCAAAAGGTAGTTCTAGTGCATGCCACATGGCATCATGTAATTGGGTAAAATAATTAAAATTTTAACTTGAACCTACCATGTGGCATCATGTTATTGGTTAAATGATTCATTATTTTTCTCTAAGTTGCCATATGGCAATTTGTAATTGAAGAATAAAATTTTAAATTAAGTTTATATTGACACATGGTAGCATAAAATTTGTCAAGAAAAATGTTTATTTATATTTGAAAAAATTACAATCATGTAGAAGATTTAGTCATAAATGGTGGTTAGGATTGCAACCACATTTGCAATTAGTGGCAAATACAACATGGTCATTGGGACTACATAGTCATGAAGTCATTACCATTCATAAATGGCACATATGATTAAAATTTTGTAGTCATATATGTTGCATTCTGGTGTTATGTATACCCTATCTAGCCTATGTATTTGGACCATGTAGCCATACTACCTACAGTTAGAGCTACCTAATGTAATGTACTGACCATATTGCCTAGTTAATGTGGGCACTTTCATAGCCTAGTCTACCTAGGCTAACTACCTAACCAACTACCTTGCCTAGTTACCTAGCTACCATACCTACCTATATAGCTTACATGTCACCTACTCAATTATCGTTTTAACCTAGTTACCTACCTTGCTACTTAATTAATGTAGTTATTTTTGTAACTAATCTACCTAGGCTAGTTAGTTACTTAGTCTAGTTTGTTACCCAACTACCTAGCCTAGCTTAAGTTCTTATCTAGCCTATTGACCTACCTATCATACACCCACCTACAACATTAACCTACATTTAGCCAACCTACCTATTAAATATTAAACCCTTAACATTTTTATCCATTTATTCATCCAAATGTACAATTTAATCACAATAGGTTTAGTCGCATCTATAACTAAAAATTGACACATAAGTTCAATATGTACAATAGTTGCAAGAACTTGTTTGTCATTGGATGTGATCAATTATGGTTGACACAATCTCATTTCTCATCCACCTTTTGATTCAAAGTGCATAGTAGTCACATCTATGATTACAAATTGGCATGTG
>Ga0209208_10001789_pt1 | contig 30675 bp, 23 predicted proteins | sample S1TSphfallax_3_FD_187694 | JGI IMG/M metagenome (GOLD analysis project Ga0209208, IMG submission 187694) | Host-associated microbial communities from peat moss isolated from Minnesota, USA - S1T2_Fd - Sphagnum fallax MG (SPAdes) (version 2) | ecosystem: Host-associated > Plants > Peat moss >...
ACCTAGGATTAATCACCTACCAACTTTGCATATGTCCCATGTTTCCCATGCTTGTTAGGCTCATGCAATGTGATTTGCGCCCTTATCATTTGCTTTTCACAAAAAATGTTACATTTTAACTCATAAGAGTTTAATGCAACATCACACACCAAAATTCCAAAATTTGATGAGGTTCAAACATTACAAGTTTTACAACAAATGTTTGAACCTTATCAAATTTATGAAGTTTTGTGTGTGACGTTGCATTAATTATTTTCAACTTTGTTAGCTTAAGTAGGATCAATATCATCTAGGTAGGATAAAAAAGAACATATGAATGTTTTAATATGCTTTCTAGGGACAATTCGTTATTTTTATACTACTTATGACCATATGTGTCAATGGAGAGGTTTCCAACTTGCAATCATTGTTAATTTGCCCAATGGGAGTTGCCCTTTAATTTCATTTTTGGCAATCCGTCACAATCATTGTGTAATTAATGAACTTTGTTGGTTTTTACAACCTTAATAAATTATACCTTCTAAAACCATAAACATACATTTCCAATTTATGTAGAGTCTATTAAGGCACATTGGATTTAGTTGTTGTCATATTTCTTGTGTAACATTTTGCATGTTCAACCTCAAATTGGTTAAGTCGTAGAATGTCACCATCCCTCATTTGAACAATAAAAAGTGCAGACCCCACTTTTTGGATTTCTTCTTTCATTATACTTTGGCCACACATGGCAATTTCAAAGTTTTCCTTACATTCCTATACTTTCTTTTATTGTAATTTAATAATAGCCCCAATCACATTTCTCTTACCATGTAGCCCATTTGAATTGTCGTAACCCTAGCTTTGGGCTCGCAAGGAAGACAAAGGTTTACAAGGGCGCGGGCCAAGAGGAGTGTGAAAGAGTGTGAACATGAAGATTCACACTCCCAAGTGAGTTCCCATTTTGGGAGTTGGGGTCCCGGTGGATTCCTGAACCTTCAGAGAACGATTGTAAAGGTTAAAAAAACTCAAATTAAGGAGTTTTTTATATCATTGGAAAGATATTGAAGTGTAGATGTCTAAAATGGGCCCGCATGACTCATTTGGACATTTGCAACAAAAGTTATGGCAAAAAGAAAAGTTGGGAGTCAAAATTGACAATTTGACTTTTGACCACAAAAAGTTAGGAATCGACCCGAAATCGTGCGTGCAAGTGGCATGCAATATGCCGTTGGAAAGCTCTTGATGAAAGCTACAACTTTGCTTTAGACCTCATCCTGATTGGAGGTCTGAGCACGAAGTTATAGCCCCCACAAAGTTGCGAGAGTTCCAACCCTGGCAGTTTCGGGACTCCCAAAGGGGAGTCCTGGGACAAAAAGCCATTTGGATGCGGGCCTCGCGGAGAGGTGCAGAGTATACTATATGGGGGAAGGTGGTGGCTTCCTTCGAGTCCGGGCCGTGGTGAGTCTTGTTAGTCCAAGGTCGTTCATGACTTGTCCTAGCACCAAAGGTGCTCAAACATTATACTAACCAATTTGTGGTTAGTTAGATGTAGATTCGTGCGAGTGAATAATTGCTTGTCCCTCTTCCTAATCCCATCCCGAAGCTCTAGCACGCACCTCTACCCCTTTGAAGTGCTGAGGGCTAGGGAGCGTGTCTCCAGCTCCTAACCTTTCCGCTATTTTCTATCATAGACTCATATTTGAATCTAGCAAGGAGCTTGGGAGCGCATCGTGAATCACCTACAATGTAATAACCATTTAAAATTCAACATCCAAGACTTGCTAAACAAACCATTTCCTAAGTGGCACATTTGGAGATTTCAAACCGTCTTCAATGCAATATTTGGTTGTTTAAGTTAGCTTCAACAATAGGTGGTTAGGTAAAGCTAACACCCCCCTTGGCACACCCCTTGAAGTCACAATGGAAGAAAGTAACTACTTCTTACTTCATTATCTACAAGTTTGACCTTATGCACTTGCATTCCAATTGTTCCCACTTGTTCTACAAACTTGGTTCAATTAGCCTTGACCCCCTTCCTTTCTAAAAATAAACCTTTAACAAAACTTAAGGCAATGTAATTACATTAATAATCTTCATTTTTAATTTGATAAATAAAAAGGTATAATTCCAAAGTTTTGGAAATCAAACTTGGGTCATAATAAGTTTCATATTTGAAGCCATTGTTATGTGTCATTTTCCCCCACAACACCTCACATTCCTATAGTGATGCATGTGAATCATGAAGCTCCTTGCAAATGTCAAGACCTTTTTCACAAAGCCCCATTTAAAAAAGAATCATTTTGCATTTCCTTGCCCCTTATCCTTCCCCATTGCTTCTAAAACAAAGCATTCCTCCACAACACTTCAAGCTACAAATACTTCTATCAACTAATGGTGTTCAATCCTCAAGCAAATGTTGCAATAAAAGAAAAAGTTTCTCTCACAACACTATAATTTCTACAAATAGTTATACCTAGGGCCAACAACATTTTTGTTAGAGTAATCCATTATGCAATGTTGTAAAATATCAACCACAATTCCTCACAACAACTTTGATGTCCAAACAACTATGCCTAAAAAGAGGTTCAAAATAGCTCCCCAAATAACTTTATATTAAACAAAAAAACACACATCTTTGGCCTCACAACACTTTCATGAACTCCAACTAGTTTTGCAACCAAGTCTACTTAAAGCTCCTAAACAATTAGCAACATCTAAAAAGAAGTACCCAAACAAAAGAACTCCCTTAAACAACGATCTTGGGCTTGTGAATTGGTTCAAGGTTTGATTAGTTTGCACAACTAGGATAACAATGCAACATCCTAAAACTAACTTCTAGTTATTTACACTAGTTACATGGCTATTGCAGAATGTTGTTCTTGAATGACAATAGGGTACCTATAACCCACTTGTCAAGATTCTAACTTCAATATTTTGATGCAAATGAAAAGTAGTGGGTGTAAATTGCCTTATTAATGTGGTAAGAAAGATTAGGATAATTAATAGTCCTCTAAAAGCCATTAAAATCTTAGTGCAAATAATTGAACTAACATGACTAGCTTGTGAGAAAGCTCATAGCTAGGAGTATTATTGAATACTTCTTGTAGAGCTTGAACCTTTGAACCCCAAAATAATTCCAATTGAACAATAGTTCTTTGTCAAATTGTCTTGGTGTAATATGAAGAACTTGAAATGTAAAAAATTCCAATTGAACAATAGTTCTTTGTCAAATTGTCTTGGTGTAATATGAAGAACTTGAGATGTAAAAAATTCCAATTGAACAATAGTTCTTTGTCAAATCGACTTGGGTGTAATATGAAGAACTTGAGATGTAAAAGGTGAAATGTTTAAAATTCTTTCTTTTGACAATTCTTGAAAATCTATAGGTCTTGTCTGATTTTGGTTGTGACATTGTATTTCCTTTTTTTTCTTTTAATGTTCTTATATTAGCTTTGCACTTTCAGCTTTAGCTATGAAAAACTTCATGTAGTTTTTTCACTCATGTTTTTTTTCAGAAAAAAACTAGAAGCATGTACAAACAATAAGGGCAGTTTCGTCACTAAATAATATTCGAAATAATGAAATGAAAATTTGTGAAAATATGAAGTTGATATGTTGAAAATTATCATAATTATCATAGGCTACAATCTGAATAATTTCACTACTCATATGACAATATATTATAATAGAAGATGAAAAATAATATAATTTCAAAATTAGAAAAACGTATTCATTTTTTGATTTTTTTTTTTTTCATTTTTTCAATGTGGAAACTGACCCTAGGTTATGGTACTAAATCTTGCTTTCAACTCCACCCAAGTGTTTAAAATTTTTTAATTTTTTTTTAATAGCAATGAACCAATTTGATTAGCTCACCACTCAAAAGATGAGACTATAGAGGCTCCCTATAATAAAAGATTCTATTTGGAGATAAAAAGTACCTGCCCTTTGGAAAGGTCCCCCGCCCCCACAAAACTTGCATGGAAAGTCGACTATCCAATGTCCAAGTGAAAAAAGTGAGGTGCTATTGGGAACATCCTTGGGGAACACATTGGGAACGTGGGAAACATAGCGAGAACCCATTGAGAACATGAAGGGAACAAGGAAAAAAATGACAAAAAATCCTCACCACCCAAGTGAAAAAGTGAGGTGCTATTGGGAACATCCTTGGGGAACACATTGGGAACGTAGGAAACATAGTGAGAACTCATTGAGAACATGAAGGGAACAAGGGAAAAAATGAAAAAAAAATCCTCACCACCCAAGTGAAAAAGTGAGGTGCTATTGGGAACATCCTTGGGGAACACATTGGGAACGTAGGAAACATAGTGAGAACCCATTGAGAACATGAAGGGAACAAGGAACAAATTAAAAAAAAATCCTCACCACCACCACCACCACCACCAATATTTATTTATTATTATATAAATTAGTTGGGCTGGGCTAATAACCCCCTCAATTATAAATTGGGGGTACTTATTTATTTATTTATTTATTATTATATTAATTAGTTGGGCTGGGTTAATACCCCTATTATAAACTTTGGGGTTACTTATTTATTTATTTATTTATTTATAATCTTCAGAGAATTTAACAATTAAGCCAAATATTTTCCTGGGGGTACCAATTTAGGTGCTGGTCCAGCCAAGGCGAAGAAAGGGCGCTAGGAAACCAGAGCGCGTTTCTGTAGCGTGCACAAGTGGAGCTTCCTCCGCTGGCTTTGGTTGCGCAGTATACGGTATATTGCAGCTTCTGTAGCCGCGGTTCCCTTGCCCCTCCTAGTTTTTTTTTTCTACTCCTCCTCATTTGGTGAAACTATGTTGTTGCAATCTTTCCACTGCACAACAACCTCGGAGTGAGTGTCTGGAGATTGTCCATGAACGTAGTAGAACAAACTGTCTTTGTTGTTGTTGTTGTTGTTGTATAGTCTGTTGTGAAGAGGAAGAGTCGTGGAGATTGGCGGGGGCCAGGGTTTGTTTTGTATAGGGAGATTGAGAACGAGGATTGATGGATGGAGCAGGACCGGGCTAGTCAGTGAGGGAGACGAATAGAAAACCAGAGAGAGAGAGAGAGAGAGCCTGCTTGTAGAAGAGCAGGGATAAGGATCTGAAAGTGAATAAACGGGACGTGGGGCGGGTTTATGTAGAAATGAGGAGGGTATGCGCAGAAGGAGTAGCGTAAGTGGCAGGGTTTTACCTCGTGGTTGGGGAAGAAGAGAGATCGGGAGGGGGGGTGGAAGAAAGGGGTGGTATGCTGGAAAGCTTGGAGGTTCTGGCGCGGTCCTCCTGCAGCTGCTCGAGTGGAAAAGGAGGTGAGGATGGCTGCGTCCAATTCACAAATCCCTGGTGTTCGCTCTCATTTTAAGACCCCTGAGGGTCGCTATAATTTGTCTCATGAGAAGACTCATCCGACCGGCCTCCTGCACTACAACTTCGGCAAGGTCACAACTCAGGTATGCAACTTCTGTTAATCCCACTCCACATGTGAAGTTGTCTCCCGTGGACGGACGATGCCTGTGAGGAGTATAGTCCAGTCCCAAGAACTGCTTTCGTTTTTCTGCACATTAGGGCACGTGTTTTGGTTGGAAGAAGGAAATTCTGTCAATTCTGTCGATGTTCTCCTGGACCCTCGTTTTTGATGGCATGCTTGTTGGAATGTGGCATCCAAAATTCATGTGGACCCTCTATGTTGTTCTCATTTTCATTGGTTTTGCATTGTCAGCTCATGGAGTGTTTGGTATTCTTATTTGATTGTAGCACCTTAGGAGGAAGGAGAAAAGGTGGACACTAGATAACACTGATGTAATTCTACTGATCAGCTCATAGAAACCAAGATGATGAGCTAGATTTGCACAGTTGTGGTACATGTTGTGTTTTACAGTTTTCTTTGTGGTTTTTCAATGCAGTGAATTGGTTCTGTTGTTTCTTTGCATTAGGGTTATTTGCATTTCAATTGAGGGAACGAATTATAGTTTATTTTTTCCAAATCATTGCACAGCAGGTTGATCAGAACAGCTGCACACACTATAAGGAGCATGCTGATGTTGAAGCAGTTCTATGTGCTCAATAATTTTAGAAGAACATATAGGCAATGAAAGAATGCAAGTTGGAAGGGTGACAGTTGCTACGTTGCAAATGGTTGAGAGCAGGTGACTTTGGCACATTTGAAGGATAAGCCAGCACAAACGCCAGCAAATAGTACCGGCTCCAGTGGCAGTGGAGGGGTTAGGTTCACCACAAGACTGTTGGGGGCAGGGAATGGCAGCAGAGGACTTGGCTTTGGAGGGGGCAATGGATTCACTGGTAGGCTTAGTGGGACGAGCAAATCAACAGCAATACCCATCACAGGCATGAGCTCAAGCAATGGTCCTATGACCTCTAGTTTTGATGGAGAGGGCACTTATCTTATTTTTAATGTGGGCGATGCACTTTTTATCAGTGATTATAACTCACAAGACAAGGCAAGCATTTGTGAACTCTTACTCAGTCAGGTGATCAGCATTAGGATTGTAAGAAGGTTGGTACAAAGTTATCAGAGAGATTAGGTCTATGTCATACTGGAATGCTGGAATACAATTTGGGATTACCTACATGCTCTGTTATGGCTGTAATTTGTACTCCTTGCATAAAATACCTGTGCTTACCAGATATTATGCCCTCTTGGAGGTTCCAGGTCTTGACTACTGGGAGCTGCTTATTGAACTTTGATGAATTCTGTGAGTTATTAATCAGTGTATTGTTCAGCATCATTGACCAGCCATGTTTTTATCCTGCTTCTCTATTTTACTAAGCAGGAGCCAATTAAGATCATTCACTTCAACTCTGCCAATCCAGTCTGCCATGCGTTTGATTCAGAAGCAAAAGATGGCCATGATCTTCTGGTTGGTTTGAATTCAGGAGATGGTGATTACTTATATCCTTCCAAATTCTTTTCAATATCTAGATCAGAGCTTACTATATTTACTGGTTAGCTACATTCTGTTGACTGAACTGTTGAGTGTGCAAACTAGCACACCATTTTGGCCTCTTTCCTTTTCTTGTCTGAATGATTTGAGCATTTGATTCTATCCATTGGCTTGTGTGCATCTGGAACCTTCTTTTTACAAGATTTGGCATGGTGATTGTGGAACAGTGTACTCAGCATCTCTGAGACAACAGTTGCAGGATGTGGGAAAGAAGTTGGTGGGAGCTCTACACTACAACAAGGATGGGTCTATCAATGGCAGGTACATTCTTTCTCAGCATCTTTTTGTAAAGTTTCATAGTCAAAAACTGATATGTTACCTACTTTTTGGTGTGGTATGTTGTATGGAGCCAACAGCTGGTTTGACTTCATTTATTGCAAGAATCCCGATGAACTAGGCAAAAGATTAAGTAATGTTGTTAGGCCCACATTTTGGTCTGTTTCTAGGAATCAGTAACATGATTGCCTTTGCCAGGCTTTGCCAGGCTCTGCAGCTCCATTGTTGAGTGATGCATGCACAACTTGGATGGAAGAACTTCCTGCCAGAATGTGTCTTTGATCTATATTCCTTTTAGAAGCATTTTCTAGTGTCAAGGTTTTTTCCATCCTACCAGGTTGTCTGGTTTCCTGTTGACTTTTCTGCTGAGAGAACATAATCCAATTCAGTCAGGTCTGTTTGAACAAGAGTGTTAGCATGTTTACAAATTCTGATAAACCTGACTTCATACCAAGACAAGAGACTAACGAGGACCCTTGTTGGTGGTGCAGCCGATGTAATGCAGTTGCATGGGTGCCAAATGCAGAAGGCCTCTTTGTGGCAGGGCATGCAGATGGCAATGTCTATGTTTATGATAAAGTGAGTGGCATGAGGATTAGTGTGCTCCTTTGTTGTCCATGGTTTGCATTCTTGTTTTTAGATGTTCATTACATCATTCTACCGGGGTTTTTTGCCAAGTAGAACAGTTGTGTTTATCAGGGTGTCACAAAGTAAGGTCAAGATCGGAAGATAGGACCCTTGACTGTGGACATGTGCGAGTTTGTGGCAGAGCAAAGATGGGGGTGGAGATGTACCATTCCAACCTGTAAAAGATACCACCCAGTTCTCCATTTCTCATGCCAGGTCTAGCAAGGTAATTTCACACTAAGCAGAGGCTCTTTCCAATTCTGTTTGCATTGTGAAACTGAAGTTGGGCCAAGTGAATATTGTGCTCCTTGGTCTCAGTGGTTGATGCAAATACTTATGCTTAGTATGACCATGTCTGATGATATGCATGCCTATCAAGATGTCATGAGTTAGAATGGATCATCATCCTCTTGTTTAATTGTGGTAGGTCAAGTGTAGAAACTGCCACTGGTCTTCACAGCACATGGATTGCATCTTCCATTTATGCAGCTTTCTGGTCCTTGAGTGCAAATGGTACTTTGGTCTTTTCCAAAGAGGTTTTGTGTGTTCTTTGCACAAATGGTTGATGCAGAGCAACCCAATTGCGAGATGGCATATCTGCCAGGGCTCAATCAATGGTCTTTCATTTTCACCAGATGGCAAATATTTGGCAACAGTTGGCCGGGATGGTATGTCTGTTCCATTGTCATTTCTTTTTCATACTTGTAGGAGCTCTCCCTGAGTGTCGGATGCCCATTTCATTTGGCAATCTCATACTTCTTTCCTGGAATGTCCTTCAACAGAAAACTGGCACACTTGCCCATTTGGTTATAGATCCTGACAATGTGGAGGGAGTCTGCACTATAGTTTTAGGGGGGAATTATATTCAGAAAGAAAAGCTGTTGGCTACTTACAAAATTGTTGCATTACTGGTCTGGATGATGAGTGTGATTGCATAATCTTTATGATTAATGCTAATTTAGTGTGCAAAGTTGGTTCACATGGAATTAGTCACATAAATAGATGGCCTTCACATTCCATCTAACAAAAGTGATACACAATTTTGTGGGTGACAGGCTATTTGAGGGTGTTTGAGTTTGCGAAGGAGTTACTGGTGTGTGGCAGCAAGAGTTATTTTGGTTCTCTCCTCTGCTGTGCATGGAGGTATCCCAGCATAAACCCACCAGATTAACGTCATAGTGAGTTGTAGGTTTATCTAGAAAATCATTGGGTTTTCAGACCTGCTGTTGATGAAGTCAGTGGGGATGTTATGTTGGGTTGTTAAAACCATACTTGTTGCTGTTGAAGGTCCCTGAATATGCAGTTACTGTCTGTCATTCAAGGCTCCCCAGTTTTTTTCTGTGGTCTTGTTTTCTCTTTTCTTTAGTTGTGTATGCTCTTTTTCATGCTTGCTGTTTACTTGCTATTATGTTGTCAGTTTTGAAATATTCATAATCTTGTTATCAGGTATCCTCTCAATTCTGTTCAGGTTACCTTAAGTTGTAACTATTGAGAAATTCTCAGTACTTATGAAGTATTTTCAGACCTGCATGTGGATTATTGTTAGCCATCTCATCTCACATGATGTGATGCAGTAAATAATTTTTAAAAAGTTTGCAGTATGCTCCTGGAAGATGGTTTGTTTTGTCCTTGCATTGTGGAGGCCTGCAGTTCTAAAGTTGTCTTCATTTCTCAGATGGTTAGTCTTATTCTCCTTCTGAAGAATTAGGCTATCCTCTAAAGACCCTCTTAAAGAGGATTAGAGGTTCTCTCAATAAAAGAATTATTTTTGAAATTTCATTGTTTTGAGTTGTCTGAATGATCAATTATAGAGTTATGTAAGCGGAGAGCTTTTTGAAGTCCACTTGGTTCTCATTTCTCTTTTCACTTTCCTCTGTTTATTCTGTTTTTCTCTTCGTATTGTGTGTACTTGTTTGTTTTTCACCCACTGTTGGGAGCCAAGTCACTGGGGAAGTTGTGATAGATAAGTTTCTATCATACACCTTGCTGTTGATGGTCTGTGAACAAGTGTGAGACTGTTACTGTTCATACTGCATGCATTCGTATTTTTTGTATATTTGTCCTAGTTTTGTCCCTTATCTGGAAATCTTTCTTTGACTTAAAAAGAGAAGTTTTAACCTTGTTCTGGCTTTCTTAAATGTGAGAATGGAGATTTCTTGATGCTCATGAGAGTTATATCTTTTGTTTTTCTCTCTATTTTTCTCTATATTTTCCCCTTCTATGGTGTTTGGTGCTAGCCAGTGTCTTGGCTGAGTCATTTCTTCTGGACTCATGACAGAGACTCAGTACACTGGCCTATACCCCCTGTAGGGAGCTGATGAAACTGTTGGGTAACTTGTGATAGATAAGTTGCTATCATGCATGTGATTGTTGATGGTCCCTAAACAAGTGAGAGATAGTCACTTCGTTCATACTGCTAGTCTTATTGTTCTTTTTTCAAGTTCTACCCTTGTGTGTTTTTTTTCTTCCCAGTTGTTCAGTCTTATCTGGAAGTTTTTCTTTGACTTCAATGAAAAGTTTTGAACCTTTTTCTGGCTTTCTTAATCATGAGTGTGGAGATTTCTCAATTCTTGTGAGAGTTATATATCTTATGAGTATCTTTAATATTGTGGAGGGTAGTTATAGGACTAACAAGAGGGGTATGGGACAGTCCCGATGGGAAATATGTATTGACTGGAGGCGAAGATGATTTGGTTCAAGTTTGGAGCATGGAGGACCAAGCTGTAGTTGCATGGGGGGAGGGCCACAACTCTTGGGTTGGTCTTGTCCTTCTTCCTTTATTTTGGTAGAATTGTTCCCCCCAGTCTCCACCATTTGTTCAGGAGTTCCCAGTCATTTTCCCTTCTAAGGCCAGCTAAGACTTGTTTTTTGTGCACAAACCTGGAGCATTGATACACTCATTACATGGGAAGCTTGTTGTAAGGGTGAGGAAAAACATTCTGTAGTCTAGTATGGAGTTTTCAAAGGCAGCATGAGTCTTATCAATGAGTGCCAGCAGGTGAGGTGAGCTGTTAGGTGCCCAGTTTGTCATATTATCTCCTAAGCATTAGATCATCCTACTAAGGTTCATGAAAGTTTAGCTTTATGACCTTCTCTTTGACTTATTTTAATGTAAGGTTGATTGGGTTCATCTGGATGCATGACAGGTGAGTGGGGTGGCCTTTGATCCTTATTGGGAAGCACCATCCCCTGATACTGGGGCTGGTGAGACTACCACTTACCGTTTTGGTTCTGTAGGTCAGGTATGCTTCTTTTGAGACACTTGCTTGATGTCTAGAGATTGGCATGTTGTGAAGTGTGCATTGCAAAAGGCTAAACATTATGGAAATTTGAAATGGTATAGTTGTCTACTTTCATCAGAATTGATGTGCTTTTGTTACACAGGACACCCAACTGTTGTTGTGGGATTTAGCTATGGATGAGGTTGTGGTGCCATTGCGGCGCATGGCACCTTCAGGGGCATCACCATCATCCAATGCATCTGCTAATCACTCAACACATTGGGATGGGGCCATGCACACATTGGGTGCCTTGCATCCTGCACCCATTCGCAAGGAGGTGCCCAAGCTAGCACCTGTGATGGCCCATCGTGTGCATGCTGAGCCTCTCTCTGGACTCCTCTTTACAAACGAAGCAATTGTGACAGCATGCCATGAGGGTCATGTGAAAATCTGGGATAGGCCAGGCAAGGGCTATGCCCTGGTGGACCATCGAGCAGAGATTTCAGCAGTAGGTGGCCCTAAAGATAAGCTATTACCATTGGGGAAGGGAGCTATCTTACATTTGAGGCAATGATGATGGACACTTTGGCCCATTCTTTGTGTTCTCTTTTCCCTCCTTACTCCTGTGTGCATATGTCTCCTTGTTGAGGTCTGCAATTGGGGCTCAGTTTGTCATTTAAAAAGTCAGGCCACATCTCTTAGATCATTTGGATGTGATTCATGTTTAAGTTGTCCTGGAAAGAAATCCTGTGATTGGATTTACATACTACTTGGTTGTTATGAGCAGTTTACATCTACGTAAGACACTTCAATGTGTTCAGAAAGGTCAATATGTAGTTGACAAATTTGAGAGAACCTAAGCCACTGAGGTATGTCTTGTAGGTTATCAATTAGTGTTTTTTTTTTCCCAGAATCTGCGAACATTTCAGTGAGGATGAGAAAATATGGGGAAAATGCAGTAGTTGAGGCAACTCAGGAACAACCTGGATTCACACACTGCAGATGGCAAACAAACTTTCTATGCCCTGAAGTTCGATCTATGATCAATGCTGTTCAGTCACTGGATTAGATCTTCAGCTTTTGTTTTGTCTGGGGTTAGTGTTGGGTGTGATAAGAAAATCTGTTTCTTGAAAATGCATGATGGCCATCCTTTTGAGATTTGAAGTCCCTCAAAACAAGTTGAGATGTCTTGCACCAGAGATCATGTTATTTCAGAGTCTTCATGGGATTAGTGGTAGATTTCACTACCCTATGTTGCATAGAGGCTTTCCTACATGGGTGACATGCATAGATGGGCTGTTTCTGCATCTAGAAGACTGATGTGATATACTGAGACACACAACAGTCTGTCTACTGCCCAGACATCGTCGGAAGGAAATTCTTTGTTGGAGTTCTTAAAAGGTTGGCCCCGATTGCTTCATAATTTGTTGAACAGGCCTCATGGAACAGGAACCTCTGGGTTTCCCATGTGGACATTTAACTGCTCAGCATCCTTACAAACTAGGCATTACAAGTTCCCTCGGGTTGTATGTAACCATATGACCATATCAGTTGGCAAACTCTTTCCCATGGGAAAGTTAGGGTATTGAACTTAATTTAATAGTGAACTCTAAACCAAACAGTCAATTCAAGGGGTTGGGCCTTGATAGCTTCAAGTGTAGCCTCTAGGATTTTACTTAAGCAATATCATTTTCTCTTAGAAATCTTGGTTGACAAGTTGATGACACCCTCTCTTTTCACAAATAGTTGAAAGCTACCTATGACCTTTTATCACCCCCAATGTGTGCATCTTCTACCATTCAAGCAACTTATAAGTAAACAAGTAATTGGCTTTGGGATTCTATCTTAGAATGTTTGCAGCATCACACTCTGTATAGAATGATTTGTGGTCAGATGTTTGATGTTCATGAAACCTAAATGCTCTCATATTTTGGTCTTGGTGTGAACACATGGCTTATAACCTGACTTGTCATCTCAATGTTTTCATTGTCTTGTGCAACTTTTTCAATAGCACTTCAAACTAGGCTAGAGCTCCTCCATCCTTGGGCCTTCTTTGATGCATGAGTAAACAACAAATTCCATCAATGTCCACCTTATGTGATGTGCTCATGGCAATGAGCATATAGGGACACATGATGCAATGTGAGATGCCATTGCAATTACATCAATTGATCATGAAGTCAACTTCTAACTAGTACAAGAGTAGTTGCACACCCTGCCTTCAACCCCATTCAACTTCTTCTTGATGGGTTGTTGTCATCCTCTTTGAAGTTGGGGTTATTCCCTTAAACAAAGCTATCATAGTCAATCCAACACACATATACATACTGCCTTGATCATGTTCTACATGAGGCTTTGCAACATCAAAGGCTGCATATGGAAAGAAAAGAAGTTACCACAACCAACACCTTCTAACAATAGAAATGTTTGGTTATTCACACAAAAAAGAAAAATGATTTGATAGCCAACAAAACAGGTATGAAAGGGTCAAAGGCTTTTCCACTTTCAATCTTGGTTACATTCCTTCCAAAAGGAGTTTTAATTACTCTTCAGAAATATGCAAGCATCTCTGATCTTAAGTCAGGTAATATGAGCAGGGTTGGTCACCTGTCAACTCCCCCACACCATCATGAATGCAACCCCCCTACTCCCAGTGTGGACTTGTTACCAGCTGTTCGTAGTGGACTTGGATCTCACCATCATACCCTAACCTTACCTCATTCATCATATGGGAGTTAGCTCCACACTTTTTTGTATTTCCAATGCTTCTCTCTTTATGACATTTTATGAACTTCAGCTGGCTTACATCAAACATCACACAGTTGACCACTCCCAATTTCAACAACTGGTATCAGACTGCAGTTTCTCTGGCACTTCTCATCTCCTCTTCAAGACTATTTGCATACAAATACAACAAAGAATGAGGTAAGTTGGCTGTGAAATAGTCCATGCACACCAGGGTGCCATGCAAAGAGATACCTCAAGAGTATACAGATGTTAATAGGTGCTTCAATACCAAGAGAGACCAACAATATACATGTTCCCTACTCCCTTTCAAATACATTAGCTTTCTAGCTCTCCCTGCATCTGTCTATATGGAGCTGTGCTATATCCTATTCAATCAGAGCACTGCAGATTCCTACAATCAGTGAATATGCCTGCAATCAGATTCAGGGGTCCCACAAACCATTTCTGCCCTCTTACAAGTCAAATTGCCGAGGGAATATCTGCAGGCTCTTACTAAATGTCTTTGAAAGTAACAGACATTGCACTACCATTCTCCGATGCTGGGTTGTGTAGGTGATGCTTGTGCAAGGACAATTTAAGAGAACCTACTTTATCTGGTATTGGTTTGAAGTCGACATTCTCTGTGTTGGACCAGCTTTCCTCTCCAGCAGCAAGAATCTCTGTGGCTTTCTTTGGACCTGAAGGTTGAACTAACTTCTCAGCCATCCTGCTACTTGAGGCTTGTTGTTTTCCATTACCCTTTCCTCTCTCCCCCCTGCCTGTACTTGACTTCACCACTTGGGTAGAGCTTGTCTGCATAGGCATGTCTGCAAAATCCGCTGGCAAAAGATCACTCTCATCAATGAGTCCTAAGGTACTTATGTGGTCTCCATTAGTCCCAAAATCTTGAGTTTCCTCTAGTGGCTGATCCAAATCTGTGGTAGAAGTCAAAGGATACCCGTCCCCAGGACCATTAGCCATGGTGGAAATCAAAGGAGGACTGCTCTCACTGGGACCAGTGCCTTTCTTGGACTGCCGACTTGTCTTGGGCAACCGGGGATCACGAGGAGGTCGAGGCTCTTTCATTGCCTTCGGCTCCCTAGATGGCTTAGCCAACTTCAGTGATTTGGGCTCCTTGGGAACTTTGGGTGCTCTAGCTGGCCTGGGCACTTTGGGAGGTTTTGGTGGCTTCATCTCTAGACTGCGTCGCCTCTGTGGATCATTCATGCCAAAAAACAAAAACAAAAATAAGAGGTGAAAATATTCATCATTGGTCTCTCCCAGATATCTCTTTCAAACACATGGAGTTGGGATATGTTTGATGCAGACCTTATTCCCACTGACCATAGCCTCATCCGGGACATTTCCAGTCACCCCTTTCTCTGCAGTCACTGAAGTATCTCCCCCATTGTTCATGACCTCCACAGGAGCAGCCAGGATCTCATCATCAAGAGAAGCACCACCTTCTGCATCAAGACGGACTCCCTTTAAGCCCCCTGCAACAGCCCACCCCTTCCTTCGCCTTCCCTTCTTATCCTGCAGTCACATGCCAGGAGGCAAAACCCTTATGCATCAGTATCAAGAGCTCATTACAAAGTCATTGACACTGGGCTTGAAGGCCACAAGAGAGAAGAAGAGAATAGTGGGGATGGGCAAAGGGCTCAAGAAGCCAGCAGAAATTGCAAGGAGAGTACACAGGTTAACAGATCTTGCAAAGAAAACCCCACCACTTGCTTGGAATTCTGTTCCCTCATCCTGGCTTCAAGTTCTGCATCATCCAATAGAAGTGACACCACTTCTTCTGCCTCAAGCACATCTCCTTGCACTGATTGACCTCCTGTCATCACCAACTGCTGCACAGTGTTCTTCTGGCTGGCACGCTTCACAATCTTTTCTTCAACTGTGCCCTTGCATATCAATCTATACACTGTTACCTGCTCCCATGCATCCCCAAATCCTGAATACCAATCAGCAGGAAACTTTTCAAAGCCAGTAGTCCAGATCAAGAAAAGAATTTTAGAATTTCAAATGGACGAATTAATGATAAATTGATCTTCCACAATACAAACATACCTCCTTTGTCTGGCCAAGGCGGTGCGCACGGTCCATGGCCTGGAGATCCATAGTAGGGTTCCAATCACTCTCGTAAAAGATAACAGTGTCTGCTGCAGTCAGGTTTATCCCCAGACCTCCTGCTCTTGTACTCAACAAGAAAACAAAAATGTCTGACCTGCACAGGGTAGCCAATTCATCTGTAAGGGATACAGGATACATCTTACCTTGGGCAATCGCAATAATAAATTTTTAAAAAATGTACCAATGAGAAAGGAAAATAACTTTACCGGTGCTGAAAGTCCTTCACCATATCACGGCGGTCCATAATTGTTGATGAACCATCCAACCGCAAATACTTGTATTTGCGGTAATTCATGTAGTCCTGCATACAATCAGAGTTCAATTAAATGGTGAAGATGAACTAGAAACAGATGTGAGCAAGGTCCAGAGCTCTCATAAATATCAAGGATGAGAAAAACATCAAGCAAGTACAGTCTAAAAGCATACCTCAAGAATGTTGAGCATTTTGGTCATCTGGGCAAATAAAAGAACCCGATGATTCTGGGCACGTAGTCGCTTGAGAAGCACATCCAAGGTTTGCAACTTTCCAGAATCCTGCATACCACAGATTATTATGCAACAAATTTGAGGGGCTATTGCAACAACAACAAAAAATAATTTTAAGAGCCATTCAAAGGTCCAGTTGTCAAGGATGTCCTACATAATTCTGATGTATAGGAGACTTACAGTCAACATCTTTGCAAAATCAAAACTTTGCAAAGCAGGCGCAGAGCCAAAAATTCGGAATGGAAGTGCTAGAAGAGGCTGCAATGAGCACCCTCTGACTTCATCTGCCTGGGAAAAACAAGGAGATTGACGAGGTACAGCTGGTCCAGAATACTCTGATGTTCGAGCAAAACCAACCAGCATCCGCTTCAACCATGCACTATGCAACTCTTCAGTTCTCTGGTTTACAAATCCTCTGTCTGAGCAAACCACACTGATCTGTAAAGCCACATGCCAGGACAGACCATGAATTGACTTAGGATAGTCCACATTGTACAGCTAGACTTGAAAACCAATTGTGAGACATGCATCTACAAGAGATTCATACAATTCTTCAAAAGTACAGCAAGAAAGAGTAGCTCAGTTTCTAGAATAAGCTTACAACAACCTTACCCACTTAGAAATATGTCAAGGGGCAAAATTGGTCAGAATAATAAGTATGCTTGGAAAATGTAAGGTTACCTGTGGAGCACGGACAGGTGGCATGAAAGAACGAACTGATCGTAGCAGCCCTACACTGCCAAGGAATCTCTCTTCAGGTGAGACAGCTAATGCCTCAAAGGGTTGCCACAGTGGACCTGCTGGATGCTTTGTCCTAAGGAACCCTGACTCTGAACGGCTTGGTAACATCAGCAACCGTTGAACTGCTTTTATTCTTGAGTCCTCATCTTCTTCACCTGACACTTCTAGAAACAAGGACCCCCTACCACTATGCAGTCCCTCATCTGGGCTGTTCTGCACACCTTGTGAGCCCATAGTAATTGGCCCATGAAGCTCACTTGGTGGTGACACCCTTGATGACAGCAATGCAAAAAGACATTGCTCCAGACTGGATGCCCTGGCTAAAAATGCAACTTCAGGAGGTGAAAGGTTGGACAGTCGGATGAATCCAAAAGCACCACTCAAAGCCAGTCCTGCTGTTGACTTAAGATGTTCTTCACGCCCCAAAGAGGAGCCGTGAACATTCTCAGGTGAGAACACATTGAAATTGGTCCTAATCCATTTTTCAAAGAAACCTTGTGTGGAACCTGAACTGTCTGTAGGCAAGCATCGCATGCCATCCCGATACAAAAGCTTTGGGACCTGCAGACAACAAAAAAATCAGATCTCCTTCCTGTTCCATTGCTGTGTCTATCTGTGAGTCCAGGGCCTCAAAAACAGCAAGAACATCCTACACAGAGAAGCTGACATCTAGATAATAGACTACACAGTATACATTATTGCAAGCAACTGTTGTGAATAAATTATGCACCTACACTAAAGGGATCTTGCCTTGTATGATACTGGGTTGCAGGCCCCAGCAAAATAAATGTCCTCAAGCTCTCCGAAAGGAGGTGGGAGGAGAGACTGTGGAATGGTAGCAAAGTGCACTGAAGATTGGCCTTCATTGCGTTCAAAGAGTTCTGGATGGTTACAAACCTGCCATGGCAACCAGCAGTCATCCTCCACAAACCTTCATACATCTTCCCAATGATGGTTAACATCCAAGTCATGAACAGATATGAAAACTAGAAAAAAGTTTACCTTGCGGAGCTGGATGACAATATTCATGAGATTAAGGACCTTCTTATCATTCAGCTGGCCTCCAGCAAAGAGGTCAGCTACTGAAATTTTGTTTTTAATTGCCCGATAAAGTGCATGTTGCCTTGAGCTCAGTGAACATGGAACCACCACCTCCTTCTTGTTGGTCATTTCAGTAATGACATCCTTTTTCACACGGCGCAGCATGAAGGGCTTCAAAATTGAGTGCTGCATTTACAGCAAAACAGCCACAACAAGTAATTAGAACAAAATTCAAGATCTGTAGCACTACTCTGTGGTTCACTGGAGATTGAAATAATTGCATCTGTCAACAGCTCAGAGAGCCCAATGTCATTCCTCTGTACCATTGCCAAAATAAATGGTCACATAACACCACTATTTTTGGTCACATAGCGAACAAACGAACAGAATAAATGGACAACTACAGCAAGAGATAATTCTAGCTGAGCTATGGAAATACCAGGCGTGTGAGCTGGTGTTCATTAAGAGTGCCACCATGCTCTGCATGACCTTCGATTCTGTGAATGCAAAGTAATCAATCAGCCACTACATTCTGGCATGTAGATAACCAACCCTCCAACTTTCTCTTCTGCATTGATGATTCAAACCTGGATGCTGAGAACTAAACTCCATTTCTTGGCAAAACATGAAGGTAGCAAGAGCAATTACCCTTTAGAGAACCATTCATTGAACTGCTCATGGCTGTCAAACAGAGTGGGCATGATGAAATGAAGAAGGGCCCACAGCTCAGCCATACTGTTTTGTATGGGAGTGCCAGTTAAAAGAAGCCGATTACGACAATTGAAACTAAGAAGGGTCTTCCACCGCTGGCTGTCACAAAGAGTAAACGTACATCCAATTAGTGTAATCTCTTTATAATCCAACCTTAAAACTGGATCAATTCCCATTTGCTGCACATGGCACACCTAAGTCAAGAAGAGTGCACTCACCTGCTAGCACTCTTGATGGCTTGAGCTTCATCCAGTACCATGTACTGCCATTTCACTCGTTTAAAATACTTCTCATCTGAAACTAGTAGCTGATAGCTAGTAATAAGCACATGAAATCCTGCCTCCCTGCAACAAGAAAAGAAGCCTCAGATACTTAGAGAACACTATTTCTCCATAGAGAACATTGATACAAACAGCAATGGTAGAAAAATACCGCATGGTGTCATTATGCAGGTACTACTAATGATAGTAGCTCATGAAACTTGCAAGCAATTGGATGACATCAGTTAAGCATGCCTGCGATAGAGTCGGTTCGGATTGATGTTTTTCCGGAGCACAGCCCGCTCATTAGCCGCACCCCAATATGGGAGAATTCTCAAGTCAGGGCAAAATCGGTTCACTTCATCAGCCCAATTGTTTAGCACAGAGGCCGGTGCAACTACCAAGAATGGTCCCCAAATGTTCTTCTCCTAAAATCCAGTGCCACACCTCCTTTAGTATATGTTCATCATGAACCAGCAGAAGCAGACATCCCTGAGGCCATTTAGCACCCATAGAAGTTTTGACACCTAGAATCACATAACAACATTAAGATACAAGGTTGTAAGGTACCTCTGCCAGATGACCAAGAAACGCCATGGCTTGAATGGTTTTCCCAAGGCCCATCTCATCTGCTAGAATACCATTCAGTCCCTGTAAAACATGACCAACATATTTTCAGCAAGATCTATCAAGAATACAAACCTGTTACCCACTGCTTGCTCATAGAAACTTTACATAACACATAATGACTCTCATGATAATCAAGAAATCTCCATACTTTCCACAAGACAAAACACTAAAGGAAAGTTTAGATTTCCAAAAGGAATTCAGACCTGCTCATAACAGTTCACAAGCCACTGTAGACCCTTGAGTTGATACTCCTTCAAGCTGCCATGGAACATCTTAGGCTGCTGCACAGATGATGTTGTTGGCATAGTTGACCTGTGTAGCAATAAAGACACTCAGAATATGATGTACTAAACTACATGAAAAAGAGGGACTTCATATAACCATTCAATGGGTCCCTTCCCAGTTTGATCTGGAGTCAGTTCCCTAGAGAAGACACAAGAGAGATGATAACTGCAAATTCTTGCAGAACTGGCACTTGTGCAAACCAAAAAGACAGGGATCATGGATGATATGCCAGTACTGGATGAAACCAAAACTCCTCATTCCAACTTTAAAGACCACAGAATTACTCACGGATTTAGTAAATCAATATCAGCTACTCCATCTCTTGTTTTACCACCATCATGGGCAGCCACCTCTCCACCTGCCCCAGCAGCCTGGCGAAGCTTTGAGCTCTCATTATCAAATGCGCTAGTTCGCTGCACCTGCTGTGAAACTGCCAAAGTAGCAGCCTGAAACGCCTCTTCTTTAAGAGCTGCTTCTTCAGCAGCATCTTGGCCATGGCTGCCTGAGACATCTCCAATGGGACTTGATGAGGTAGCATCAGTCTCCACAGTCATAAGCTGAGAAGGTTGGATTGTTAAGCCTGCCATCTTATTCTGCATGAAATGGCTGTAGAGTTCAGTCTGTGTCAGAAGAAAATTGAGGCGCTGTTGTTGCCGCTTGGCCTCCCTAAGTTCCTGATCACGCTTCAAAGCCTCAGCAGCATCCTTCTCTTCTTTCCTCCTCAATTCGACCTGATGTATTCAGTCAAGATCAGAATGCGAACCAGCTGAGAAATAGCCTCAACTAAATGCAGTTTTGTTATATACACCTACCCCTGGTCCATCCTGACCACTATCTAAAGACATTTGTACAAGTGAAATACAATATTGTCAACTGCTAGATATGTTTCAGTTTTTGCAAGACCACTGAAGTGGACCAAAAATGTATCTTCATGTTATGCACTGGCCCTGCACCTGTTCTTTGTCCCATTTCTTCCAAAACATAATCATGTCACGAGCTAGCCTTCGTGTGCGCATGGGAGCAGCTTTCATCATCTTCAGGGACCTTACGTTCCGATTCTTCACCTGCAGACATTGCAAGAAGCATGAACGACAAAATCCAAAAGAATACACCCACATCCAGGCTCAGAGTTACATTAGGTACTTCAAATGTCAATAAGGATAGCTCAACATATGACACAATAACTCCCATGAGTATTGAGACTGAGTAAACTCATGACCAAGGAAACTGGGACAAGGTGAAAACCTTTTCCTTTAAGTCAAAGAAACACTTCAAGATAAGGACTGAAAAATCAGGAAGAAAAAAAAAACAGAAGGGAAGAACTGGAAGGAAGAACAATAAAACTAGCAGTATTACATAACCACAAAAATTTCAAAGAACAAACCCAAATGCAGTAGAAAATTCATACAACTTCTCCACCTTCAGGTCTTACCTCTCTCTGACACAATTCTGCTGCCCGCTTGACATCTTGAGAAAGCTTCTTAAAATAACTCAAGAAAGACTTGTGATGCTTTGGAAGGTCCTTTCGCACCAAATTGATCCAATATTTGAAAGTCTTTTCTTCATCCTCCAAGGCCACCTCTTTTGGATCTCGTGCAAGAGGTTCATTCTTTTGTACTTTCCTCTGTACAAGCTGCTTCCAGCATTCCAAGAAGTGAGATCTTTGTATTGTTTTCTCAATAATCACTCACAAGATTGTTAAGTATAAAGAAGCAAGCCCCTGCACCACAAATTGGATACAGAGGGACACATTATCAATTTTAGTAATTGCATACCTCATATCCATCACTTGTCTCCAAAATCTTCACTTCACAGAGCCTCAGCTGGCCACTTTCAGTTGCAATTTGACGAACTGTGGCAGAAGTTTCTTCCAAGGATCCAGCCTCTGAACCACCACCAAAGTCTTCACAAATTGAATCTGAGGAAGGGATTCTCATGTTGGAGTCGAGCACCTACAACAAAAATGTAGAACATGAGTTCAATCTCTTTTCCAATATGCAAACAGAGGATTCTTTCTAGTCCTTTGAAGAGCATCAACAGCAAAACCAAACTATCTCAATTGCACAGACCTCAGGGAGGCAGACAAAGCAAACAATGCAAGGAATTTGGTAATCATTCTGTGATTCACCTGCAAACCAAACCTCTTCTGCATGGTGGGTGGAAGAGCCCTTTGATTAGCATTGTCAAGGGGTGCCTTTCTCCAGCTCTCTCCTGTTTCTGACTGGAGCCGCCATGATTGTGACCATGGGTCAGAATCCATGGCTGAGAAAAATGCCATGGACTTGAGTCGACCATACACAATGCGCTCCTCAATTTGCAGAGAAGCAAAAGAAGGAAGATGTAGACTAGCTGCCAGTTCATCATAGTACAGCGGTATTTCAAATTTCAGTCCTCCACCAAGGTCCAGAAGACTTCCAGGTCCTGCCTTCTTGACACCCATCCTCACTGCTTCCTTTTGATAAACCAACCCATCTCCTATATCGCCCTGGTCTGGAAAGTTCAAATCTGGTTCAAACTTTGGAGTATAGTGATTTGAGTAATTGACTTCACCCTTGTCATGTATCCAAATTTGCTTGTCCTGTGACATAGAGATTGAATGCTGTTTAAAATTTTCATGGAACTGCTTCCAGCATTCCATACATTTGCTCATCATCTTAATATACGATAAACAGAAGATCAAAAGAAGAGCCATTTCATCCAGCACTCAGGAGATGTTACCAAACTACATGTGCACACATTGAAACTTATTTCCTCTGTTTTCTTCTTGCTTCCATACAAAAAAGAGAATCGCAGATGCAAATCCTTCAGAAATTAGGAAGAAGCCTTGACAAAACATCTTCAACAATAGCCACACTCTGAACCTAACGATTTGCTCCAGCACTTGCTTCATTGGAGTAGTGTCTGCAGAACTGGACAAAACCCTAGAAAGAGAAAACAAGCCTTCCGTTACTTACCCCTAGCTGTTACCGTTTAGTTGTTGCCCCGGGTCTTAAACCCACGGCAATAACCTCTCCTAGGAAGGTCATGCAAATGTTGTAAGCGAGAAAAAAAGCTTCCCTCCTCAAACCCTAATTTGCACTATATTCCAGTATTGCTGCAAGCTTACCCCGCTGGAATCGCCTCTGGATCGTTCAGCCTTGCACATGAGAGCCGAAGCCACGGTTGTGCGCGCTGCGATGGCCTCCTTCAGTCGCTTCTTTCGGTGGTGCTGCAGGCGCTCCGCGAGCAAGTCCCTGTAGCGTACCTCAGAAAGATGGTGGAAAAAATCACCGCCGTCTTCGTCGTCCCTCCCCCTCTCCTCCCCCTCACTCTCATTCTCGCTGCCGCAATCCTCCTCGTCGTTGCTATCGGCATCCTGCCGTGTGGCTGCGTAGCGTCCCGCATCGGCTTCAATCTTCCTCCTCTTCATGCTCCCTTCTGAGTCCGACTCTGACGGCCTCTCCGCCCCAACTGCGTCGCCACTAAACCTCCATTCTCCTGTTAAGGAATCAAAAACTTGCGTAAATGTCACGTCGAACGAGCACGAAGGACATAACCCTAAAAGACGATAACACGATAAAACAGCGCGCACCACGCAGGTTGAAAGTCAAGCACTCACACGAGGACACCTACGATTACCCCCGTTGTTAATTTTTAAAAGCCAGAATTACGGTTATAATTTTCTCACTGATCAGAAAAAAAAAAGACTCCAAATTTTTCAACAATACTGGTTGGAGGATCTCACCGTGGCCAGCATCGGAAGAGGCATCCATGGCATGAATTAGCGAGTGCGACATGCCCTTCAAGTATGATGACCATATGAGCACATTGTGAGATTACAAACAGTTTGTAATGCTCAAGCATCATCTACCAAACCACAGGGCATATATATCACATCGGAGGCCAGCTCGATGGAGAATCTACATGGGCAGCAACAGCAACAAAAAGCTTCAAACAGTTGGAAATGATGAAAATGGGGGCGGGGGGGTTAGGAACGGTGAGTGCTAGTAGTCATGAAAAGGCTTGTTTGGCCCGTCGTCCATCTCCACCACCGGCCCCCCCTTCCCCTTTAGCCCAGGCGTTGTGAGTGGAGGAGAGAGTACGAACGCAGGGCCAGAATCTTAATTCACGAACGACGAACAGAAATCAGAAATTTTGAGTTAACCCTATAATCGTGCCGGGTCACCCTTTCTTCACCGGGCGACCTGGTGTCAAGCTCTGACGGCTCCTCCTGAATCCTCCCTTCCTTCCTCGAGTTTTTCCCTCGCCCGTCATCGGGTCTCAACAAAGCCTGTGTGTCCAAAAGGTTTAGGTCTTCCTTCGCTCCGCCCACACTTTCTTTCCCATTTGAGGTCTCCAACACACAGACACTCTCTTGCACTAGCCTACCGTTTTCTTTTTTTTTTCCTTCTATTTTGATTTTTCAAAAGTGTCGAATTTTTTTTTTGCTGAGAACTGGGAAGTCCAATTTTTTCAACTTTTCCTTCCACAAAAAAATTGAAACTTTTGCCAAAAACAAAACATTGTCACGCATTCATGACCTCATTGAAAAGGCCTTCCTTCCCCTCTCTTTCCCCTTCTTATTACTATCGTTTAGGCCATTCCCAAGTAAAGAGGCATGAAAAATATGTCTTTTTAAATTTATCTTTTGTTAAAAAAAATTTAAAACACCATATTCTTGAACAAATTTTCAATATTTTCTCCATTAATTTGCATCCCATAATGAATTTGAATTCAATTAAATTGAAATTAAGATTTGAATTCAATTTGATTAAAATTTAATTCAATTCGATTCAAGACAAGTTACATGTAATTGAAACTCAATGTTTTCATTCAAATAAAACTTGATCCTCAAAAAATCAATTCATTTTTATAGATTGATAAATTAATCACCATTGGTAATGTGAAGTAACATGAAGCCCAAGATTTTAATTTGAGCACTTGATCAAGAAGAAAGAATATCTAACAATTTCCATTTTTCAAGAGTTTGAAAAATGTGGTGAGAGGAATATGACCATCTACTCCCTTGAATGGATAAATTAAAATTCTTAGCAAATAAGTTGCATACATATATGATATTTTAAACCATCAACCATTTCATTCAAGATAAATAAATGAAGAAAACAAATGACTAACATATCATCTACTTTATAAAAAATAGGTCATGTTTGCACTTGCCATAATCAAGATTTCCACTCTTGACAATTCATGTCAAAAATGAAATAAATCGATTTGAAACAACAAATTATTGTATCTATGTGTATTAATACTAATTCATTTATTAACCTATTAATTAAGAATTGAACATGATGGTACTAATTGAACTAATTACTAATACTAAAAATTATTAACATACTAAATGAACATCTTAGCAAATGATACCCAAAATCTTTTATACGTATGCAATTTTTACTATTTTTTTCTTAATATAAAAAACTAACGCAGATATTATAAATATTAATAGAAATTTTGTCATACGAAATATATATATATATATATATATATATATATATATATAGCTTACTATAATGTTATATTACTATATGCATAAACTTAGTTAAATTAATATCTTTAAAATATGTATGCACTAATATATATATTAGTAATTTATTTAGGCTAATCGTTATAATCCAAATCAATATTACTTATTTATATTATAATTTATAATAGTATTACTTATTAACTATAATTGCCTACAATATTTAAAATAATTCATAGGTAGATTATGTTAAGATAACATTTAGTTATTAAGTAATAATTGCAATTAAGGTGTAATTAAAATATTACTAAAAAAAATCTTGTATTGTTTGCCTTTTTTCAAGTTTGTAAAATATATAATTAGGTGCATTAGAATTATTTTTAAAAAAATGACATTTGGGATGAACCAATAAAATAAGTTTAGCCTTAAAAGTTAAACCCAAAATACAATAGGATTATCATTGGGAATCGGATACTTTATATTATTATTATTATTGAATCGATTTTATTCTACTACTTTTTATGTAGTTTGCATTAAAAAACACATTTCAATATTCCATGGTCTTGTTACTATTATGTTTAATTCTTTTTTTTTTTTTTCTTGACACTCTGATTTTAATTTCTTTTTAAAGATCACAATACATTTTGCAAAACAAAAATCAAAACAACGTTTGCAAAAAAATATTCAATCAAGTTTTTTCTTATTTTTGGAAGTTTTTCATTATGTTTTTTACAACATAACCATCTTTGATTACCATGAAAGGTCCTAAAAAAATAATGATAACAATAATGATCCAACAAGAATGATCATTTAAACTTGTTATCCTTCTAAAAATGTCCAAATCATTATTCAAATTCAAACTAATGTTTTGATTAGTAAAAGAAAAATTAAGCAATAAGTAAATAAAATTTATCTAAAAATATATGATTAAAATTGCCCCTTCTATACATTAGATTTCATCTTCATAATCCACATAAATAATGTCAATTTAACAAAATTAATATTTTACTAATTCAGTGTTTATTGGATATGATATATCAATAATTAATGGATCCATTATATGAATAACTATCTCTACTTGAACTTTAAACAAATGTGATTTGATAGTGACAAATTGAATTTATGGGCATGTCCTTATAGGATAATATTTTAAAGGTAATTGAAGGCTTTTAAAATGTGCACCTCCTTGGAATTTTCTAGGTGATGGTCTTGGTTCCTTTACATCTACAAATCGATGACTAAAACTTGGTTTAACAATAGTTAGTGATCCTACATTCCGCACTGATTTAAAATTCTAATGAGATGTCATATAGGTAAATTGAAAAGATGTTTGTGCATAATTTTTAAACTTATGTTTATACAAATCCTCATCCACATTGTAAGCTAATAGGTTTTTCTTTCATCTCATTAGCACAATATGACATAATGTCATTTCAGTACTTGAAAATAGTACAAATGGGTTGTGTCATAATGAATTTGTGAATTGATTCCAAGGTTTGTTCCAATATCATTTCTTCATACTCTTGCATTTAAAAAAATGTAATAACAAGATTAATCCATTGTAGTTAAGTAATCTATTGATGCCAATGTTGAATTTCTACCCCTTTCTATGCCTGAAACAAAAATTTTCAAGTTGACTTACCCAAATGTTCAAAATTTTGATTTGATCTTGTAATTTGGTGTGTTGTGCCTTCATTTGCGTCAATCCATTGCCTTAGCAAGTAATGTCATCCAAGGTTTAATTGTACTCATGACTAAGATTATTGTGATAAAAGTTGGCATATTATAATTCACAATTAAATTAGTCATTGTGTGCTTGAATGGTGTCATGAGCTACAATCATTGCTTGTTGTTGTGTCAAATGGTGTGTTTAAACTAATCAAATCATCAATTAAACTATTGGTACTTGTTGACATGCTCATGAGTTTCAACATGCATTACACAAATTTGTGGCTCCATAGCCTAGATGGTAATTATAATTTTTTCATTTTGTTTGGTTTGTTTAATAATTTGTTTATCTAGCTGGGTCAAAATCCTTTAAGGTGTACCACATATGATGAAAAGGGCCTAGTCCTTACTACAATCCTTCTTTACCCTATATTTTGATCCCCATAAAAAATAATGAACCAAAAGTTGTCAAAATTTTCAAAAGGATTATATTTTAAATTATTACAATTTTAAATTCCATCATAATAATCCATAATTTTGTGTTTTTAGATGGTAAAAAAGGACTAGGTAAAAGAAAAAAAAAAGGTGAAATTGTGACAAGATTTTGGTACACCTTAAAAAATTTGCACCCAGTTGAGTTCAATATTAAATGCTTTTAAATTTATAGAATGACCTATTTGCCTTTTCATTTGTTAGGATTTTGATTAGTGCATTGAAATGGGATGTAATAATAAAGAAATCAACAATCTTATGGATCAATTAAACTTGTTTTTTATAAGGTGTTGTTTCTAACAAAAGGGATTATGTGTGTGAACTTGGAATGGCAAAAGATAGATTTTCCTAATGGTAAAATTATATTAAGTTATTGATTTTGTATAATAGTTGGTATTAATAATATAAGAGATTCAAGAATCAATTAAATTGGATATTCCTTTTCAACATCTTTTTCTTCGTCCAAATGACTATGAAACATCGATTAATTACAAATTTTTCCCTTGTTGTGGGAAAGTTTAGTTGATTGTGTGTTCCACAAATACATTAAAAAACAACTACTAAGTTGAGCTCTTTCATCACATGTACAAGTATTTTATCATGTGTTAAATTCAATTCCTTTACAAGTATAGAATAAATTTGTAATCATGATGAGAAGATAATACTTCAAATGCATGGGGTTGAGGTGGTGATCACTCAGCACACAATAGTCAAAATGGTGAAGCTTCCACATGAAAACAAGGAGATGAAACTATGAATAACCTTTTACAGGATAACCTCGTTTCCTTCTAGATATATATATTTTTGGTATTACAAGAAGGCAGGCCATTGCTTGCTTGTTCCTAGGCCTAATAACCAAAAACCCTAGCAAGCCCTTATTTTCTACTCCTGCTCTTAACTTCAAAAACCCTAAACCCTAAACCTTTCAAAAACACAGTCTAAATATTTTTCTTGGTTTGCACCATCCACCTCCTAGTCACGATACTCATGAATTCCCCCTCCATTTATGTTGCTACAACTACCATTACTTGAGGATTTTGCTTCCATTCACCAAAACAAATGTTGACTTGACCACCCCTTGAGGAGCTAGCTAGTTCATGATATTGTGGCTTCCCACCTTCATCAACCTTGCCTTTCCATGATATGCCAAGATCTTGTGCCTTTCCTTACAATTATCATCATCATTCCTTTTTCTTGTAACCCCTTCACGCCCCATTCATCATTCATGAAGAAAAATATGTTAGTAACTAGTTCTTTGCTTCCTAGCTCCTTGGAGGCACCACTAGTATTATCATGCCCTAACCCTAATTGTTATAAGATTTTTAAAAACATCTTTCACTTTGTTTGTACCCCCCTTATCTGACAAGGTTAGTTAGTCTTGGACAAGGACAAGAAATTTGACTTTGTCCTAATCCAACCAACTTATTTCCCCTTTATCTTAACCAAGCCACACCCTTCAACCCGCACTGAAATAAGGACATATGTTTTAACCTAATCCCTTAGACTTAAAATTAACCGCATAAGTTTTTTAGTTGTTTTACCCTTTTTAATCAAAATTGGGTTAGGTTAATTTGAGCCCAACATCATGGAGCTCCCATAATTTATTTTCTTGGTTGAGAATTAGGAAATGTGCCTTAAATTTGCATTCCATTGCAAAATTAAAATTAAAAATAAAAATAAAAATCATCAATACCACTTGACATAGTTGAAAGTGCCTTTGTGTGTGTGTCTATGCGATAGCAAATTGTATGTGAAACTAGTGCAAAAAAGAAATTTTGATTGAGTTGTTATAATACAATAAGTAACAATGAGTTGTAATATTGTTGAAAAAGGCAATGAGGTTTGTCACCTTGTAATCAAAAGTCTCAATAAAGATGTGATAGAGATGTAATTTTTTGCCTTCGTTATCTCGGGGTACATGGTTTATAAGTTAATGTGAAGAACAAGAACCCAATAGCGACGCATTTTTAATTAATGCCTAGATAAAATTGTACCAATAAGGTCATTTTAATCAAGCCGGGGATTAGTATCACTCCACCCACTCCATTTCATTCAAGCCAAGGAAGTTGGGAGGTACAAAGTAGGTGTGTAAGAGGGAAGGATAGGTAATTTAAAGGGAAGGACATAGATGGGAAGGGTAGGTTTGACGAGATTATAGAGAGACATACATCATTACTTTTATTGCCCTTTTGTTAGGCAAGGATATTGTGTTTAGATTCATTATAGAGTATAGTAGCTTAAGGGATTTTTATAGGCCCCTAGGTAGTAGTAGGTCCACTTTTGTATGAGGATTTCTGAAAGATGATATTTTGGCTTGTGTTGAAAACTCGAGATTAGTTATAATAGAGTTATAATAATATCTTGAAGGATTTTGGCCCCTAGGTGGTAGTAGGTCTACTTTTGTATGAGGATTTCTGAAGGATGATATTTTGGCTTGTGTTGAAACTTGAGATTAGTTATAATAGAGTTATAATAATATCTTGAGGGATTTTGGCCCCTAGGTAGTAGTAGGTCTACTTTTATATGAGGATTTCTGAAAGATGATATTTTGGCTTGTGTTGAAACTTGAGATTAGTTCTAATAGAGTTATACTAATATCTTGAAGGATTTTGGTTTCTTTTAGAGGATAGTTTTGAAGATTATATTTTTGCATAGTGAAATATTTGGGTTTCCATAATTCTTGTTTCGCCTTAAGATCCTTTTTTAATGTAAATGGCAAGGCCCTTGCCAGAGTGTGACACACCCCTTGTATTATATAGATTTAATTTCTAGTTTGATTCTGGAACAGGCTCTTCACATGTTTGAACTTTAGGTTCCAAGTTCTTAAGAAATGAAAATCAAACGGATCCTGAGAACGGGATTCGGAGTCAAGAATGGTTCCAAGTCTGATTTTACTGTTTCCCTTGGTTCACACGTGCAGAGCTTGGAGTCCAGGTACTTGATAACCGGATTTGGAACCGCCCCCCCCCCCCC
>Ga0209208_10001790_pt1 | contig 30674 bp, 22 predicted proteins | sample S1TSphfallax_3_FD_187694 | JGI IMG/M metagenome (GOLD analysis project Ga0209208, IMG submission 187694) | Host-associated microbial communities from peat moss isolated from Minnesota, USA - S1T2_Fd - Sphagnum fallax MG (SPAdes) (version 2) | ecosystem: Host-associated > Plants > Peat moss >...
AATGTTAAAAAAGGTTTGAATGATTCATTCATTAATATAAGTTCAAATCATAAGATAAAATCATCATGCATTAATTGGAAAAACATTAAACACCTAATTGTTGACGAGGTATCAATGGTAGGTTGTGATACGCTTGTGGACCTCAAATTACAAACATTGAAAACAAACATTTTTCCCTTTGAAATTCCCACCAATTAATGATTGCCCCTTATCTTTTGTGAATGTAATAACCAATATTCTTGTTCACATAACATACCCCAAAAAAAATGATAGAAAAGAGTTTGTGGGATAAATATGCGAGTCCTCACACAAACATTGATAAAGCAAATAACACAAGTTGAAGATGTGCAAAAGACATGTTATTAAACATACATAACAATGCTTTCACAAAAGATGATTATAATATTTAACAAACATGTTCAAACCCTCCATGGGATATGGCTACACACATTGTAACCCATAATGAACTAAAAAATGCAATCAACTATTACATAATTAATCAAGCTTTTACAAAATATAACCATGAATTCTACATTATTTTAGCTTTGATATGTATAAAAACCCATTTAAAAATGATATTTGATTCACAATCAAACAAACCATTCCAACACATAAGAGTCATAAGCTAGCTACATTTTAAAAAGTTATACAAAAGTATGAAAATAATGTTTTAAAAAATAATATCCATGAGTTGCACTTGTTAATGATGCTATTGATGAAGTGTTCCAAGTCATGACCTTGAAAAACGAACCAATTAGACAAAAAAAATGCACTCCATTCACCAATTGGCGTTTTGGTAGATTGTAGTCTTTGTATAAAAGAACACAACATTATTTGACATTATTTTGGATGGATTCCCAAAAAACGTTGTTATTTCACCTATTTCAAGAAAAAATCATATCAACATGAAAGAAATGAATACAAACACACAAAGACATACATTTAAAATCCAAAGGTATCAACTTTTGTTAATGTTGATTCATTGTTTAATTGATTATAAAGGACAAGGTCAAACATTCAACCATTTAGTCTAGGCATTCATAATGCAACACATGGAATACTTTTGAATACATGCATAACATTTATGTAACTTTCTCGTGATTACTTAGTTTACAAGGATTAATAACACAATTCAATGACATCTAAATCACATGATGCCCATTATTTCAACACATATCCATATTAGATAGAAGAATATGGATTATTAAATAGACATAAATAGGAAATTATTGGACAATATTGAATGGTTAACAAATGAACATATGTTAATTACTATGCAAATGATGTATATTGGACATTTCAAAAATCAACAATATGATCAATATTTGGATCCTAGCTTCTATGGAAAAAAAATATATAAACAAAAATGTCTACAACACATTCACATCAATGGCAACCACTAGATATTGTCATTAATTGATCCACGTGCAAATCATTACAAATATAGAATATTTGATTCTAACAAACCATCTAACAAAATTTTGAATTATAAAACATTTAAAAAACTTCAATGTTTCATTCCTTCTTGCCCATAAATTATATTTATGATGTCGTGATGCATCAACATGCTACATATTCATGTGAATTTTTTATTATTGCTTATGCTATTGACATAACATTTAACAACCACCTGGAAACCTCGAAATATTTTATCACACACATGACAACCCACATTAAAAATTGCACGTGGAATAATTGTTTTATACCATATCCAAAACAATGAAATCATATTAATTATTAAAAAATTCACATGGATAGAATTTAAACCAATACATGGATAATGCATTTAAACTATCCCATATTAGATAATTGTTAATATTCATTGTTCACTATATTAGTTTTATTGTATGACAATAATTAATTTATGCACATCTTTAATCTTACATTTTAAACATGTTGTAAATGCCCATTGTATGAAATCCTAAACATATAACATTTCCAAACCCGCACAAACAATAAAAAAAATTGTCATTGGTAATCCCATAATACCTTAACAGATTCAACACAAATTACCAAATAATTAATTAAATTTCAAATCTTAATTTCTCCAATTGGTTTTTTTAATTCTAAAGTTTTCGGCAAGTAATATATAAAATAATAAACATGATTGTGTTGTTTTTGTGAGACAATATAAATGTGTCTAAATTGTCGAATTCTTCATTTCTAAAAGTGGTAGGTTTAAACTTTAAACCACATAAGGGTGTTTAGATTGTCACATTTTCACTTCTAAAAGTGAAAGGTCTAAAATGTGTCTAGAAATATTTCGAAATATTTCTATGCTTCGAAATATAAGGAAATATTTCGAGTATCTAAAGTTCAAACTTGATAGTTGAAATACTTCAAATTTTGATTTTATGATAATTATTAAAATTTCAATACAAGTAATAAATATATATTTCAAAATTTTGGCAAAATAAAAGAAAAATTTATGGCAAAACCATTCACGTACTATGGCACATGACATAGTGAAACATTGATTTCTGTCCTACCTATTCTTGTAACAAAATTTGGCTACATCTTCCTATTTGGAGGATCTAGGCCAAAAACTACGGTGTGAAAAGGGAGTCATAGCTGCTGAGTGTGAATGTGAAGATCACAAGGATGGGTTGGATGAACGTGTGTGGGAGGAAGGATGGATGTGAGTGGATGGATGGATGGGAGTGGATGGATGGTGATGGATGGATGGATGGATGGGAGAACGGTGACATTTTGTTTTGCTGCTCCTTCCGCTGCTGCTGCTGGGTGTGGCGCTTTGCACTGTGCACGCATCGAGACAAAGATTTGCAGGGGAGACGATTCCTCGTCGCAGTATTGTCGTCGATCCATGTCTGGCAGGAAACAAGGATTATATTGGTATGCTGGTCTCCAGTTTGGCGTGAAGTTTTTGCAGTCCACTAGCTCGCTCGCTCGCTCGCTCCAAGTGTTGTTGTGCGTGGTTTGCTGTCTGTCTCTGTGTCTGGAGGAGAATTAGGTTTTTTTTTGGTCGAGGAAGAAGATCGGGAAGGAAGAGGAGGAGGAGGAGGAGGAGGATTTTGGGGGTGGTTCGAAGATGGGTTTGTATTCTAGAATAGGTTTTGTACTGCAGCTGCATCCGCCTTGGATTTGGATTTTGGATTGATTGCACATCGGTGATGATGGTGATTCTTCCTTACTTGCTAGGGTTTGTGAGTTTGAAGGATTTACGCGCCGTGTTGACTTACTTGTAGTAGAGAAGCCAAGAAGAGAGTGGGGACAAAAGGCCATGGAGCGGACGTTGTACGAGATCCGGCCTGAGAAGCGTGCACGTCTCACTTTGTTGGACGACGGTGAGCGCTGTGATGCAATTGACGAGGTCAGTCAGTCCCTTGTCGCTTGGCTTCCTTTTCTTCCTTTACCCTAAGGGTTTCCAACCGCAAGTGGAGGAATTTGTTCTCGTTTTCTTTTGTGCCTTTCTGCTTTTGGTATCAGCTCTCTAAGCCCTCAGAGAGAAACAGAGGTTCATGATTATGAATGGGAATAAGTGTCGCCCACCCCCATGTTGTATTCATGTTGTACACCCCCATGTAAACCCTACCTCCTCCATCTGCCAGCTTTGAAAATGCTCTCAGAGTTTGAACCGGCATCTGAACTTTTTGGCTGTGGTTTTGTAGCGGCCGGTAGAGGTAATAACTGGTGAACATTATGAGCATCTGGGAGGAGGTGCAAGGGAAGTTCTTCAAGGGTCTGGTTTTGGATATGCCAATGGAGGAGGAGCTGTTAGGGTTGCTTCACCACCATGGCATGAGGATGATAAAGATGGGCACTACATGTTTGAGCTGGGGGAGAATATAACCTCTCGCTGTAATCTTACTTTGCCAACCCTGGTCCTGGTGTCCTTCCCCTCTTGTTTGCTGCATTGTGTGTCTTATGGTGGAGGTGCAGATTCTTGAGAGGGTTAAGAAGCCTGTTTCATTTCTTCGGTTGCGGGAAGTGGCTTCAGTATTTTAATGATGTTGTATCATGGTGCCTGTTTGGTTGGGTTGTGAACTGCAGATAAGATCATCAGCAAAATGGGTGAAGGTGTGTGCACTCAATATGCCTCTTTGATGTGGATATCTGTTTATGCATGTTTTGGCAGATTATCTTTGTCATGTTAATCCCATCAACTGTCTAAAAAGAGCAACTGTTCCTTGGATCTCTGGAAATCCACCACTGTAGGATTAGGATCGATGGACCATATGATATGTTTTAACTCGAGTGGAGGCAAGTGATAGGCTTTGGTTTAGGGTGTGACTTAAAACTTTGTCTACAAATGGTTCAGGATACATTGACAATCTTACCATCTGACTTGTATGTAGACCACTCAGTACATCCCACCCTTTGTGAAGGATGTTTTAAGCGAAAAAATTGTGCAGTGTTTCTTAAGTGCACATTCTTAGATTGTTTCTATGATAAGGGTGCTGAAGAAATCTTTGATATACACGTTGTAAAAGGAAGTACATGTATGTATGGTCCCTGAACCTGCAGAGACATTCCTTTAGGCAGATTAATTTACTTCGGAAACTAGATGGATTAGCTCAGGGTTTTCTGCTTTTCAAATGGTATAGGTGTGCTATGAAGATGTCTAGGTTTTGATCATGGTTTGCAAGCAGGTCAAGGCTGATTTTGACTGATTTAAGATTCTCTTCTGGTCAAGTGGCTTTTGGGATTAACACAGTAGAGTTTACTACCATGGGGGGTTCTAATTAGGTTTAGCTGGAACTCGGAGGGTCATTCATGTACAGGCACATTTGGGCGAGTTCTGGAGTGCTGGGACAGGGATGCTCAGGAATATGTGGCCATCAAGGTCATTCGCAGTGTTCAAAAGTACCGTGATGCAGCTATGATAGAAATTGATGTGCTTCGCACTCTTGCCAAAAATGACAGGACAGGTTCACGGTGTGTCCTTCATCTTGCAAGATATTACTGTCATCATTTATTTACACTAGGTTGTAAACATGTGAAGAATGGCAAGGACCATTGATGTGTTTTTCTTTTTTCTTTCAACTCTTTTGGTCTACTTGTCAAGAATGGCAAGAAAGTTGACAATTTTCTGTCTGTCACATGATGTGCAAAGACCCCTTATAACTCTGGGTTGATTCCTCTCTGTGCTCTGAACCCAGCAATACAAATTAGATGATATTTGAGCAACTTTCGCTCAAATCTTAATGCTCCTTTTCCATCGTAACCTAGGTGTTATTATTATATGACTTTGTTTGCTTTCACTGGAATTGGGCTGGGATGCAGGCATTGTCTGCTGTTGAAAGATTGGTTTGACTTCCGCAATCACATTTGCATTGTATGGCCACCATCCTATCTTTCTCTCTTTCTCTCTCTCAAGCACATGGTGTTGATTATTAATGTTGAGATTTCTCAGGATTATCAGCTGTTAACGACCTTTTTTTGGGTGTTTCCCTTATACTCCAAGTCTTCTCTTATTTAAAAGGCGATTACTGTGCCCTCCAGTTATGTCTTACAGTTCTATGCTTAATTCCATTGACAATCTTCCATTGATTATGTCATCATTCACTTGAGACTATGTCCTTCACCTGCATATAAGAAGGCATTTATGTTATTAGCTTCATAAATTATATATGTGGGTAATTTATATGTGATGGTGGGCCTATCTTATGTATGTTAAATTGTGGGTACAGGTATGTGAACGACTGGGTCCAAGCTTATATGATTTTCTCCGGAAAAATAATTACCGGCCATTTGCTGTTGACCTTGTTCGTGAATTTGGTCATCAACTCCTGGAGTCTGTTGCCTGTAGGTTTCAAATGAACACAAAAAGTGTCCTTGTTCTTGTAACCCACCTTTCTTGGACCCCCAACCAAGCTGTTGCTTTGTAGATAGAAAGATCACTGTGTATAGTCTGCCTAAGGATTTTGACTTTCCAGAATTGTGGTGAAGCCCCTGGTGTGCCTTTTTAGTGTGTGCATCAAAGGCAGACTTTCCTAATTTGTTGGATTGATGGCATTGGTGGCAGACATGCATGAGCTTACACTTATTCACACTGACTTGAAACCTGAAAATATACTCTTGGTTTCTTCTGAGTATATCAAAGTCCCAGATTACAAGGTCAGCTCATACAATGCTGTAAGTTCTATTGCTTGCTTTCTGTTATCCAGAAGGTACCTTAAGTACTCTAGTTTTCTCATACTGAGAACCATGAATGCTGATGTTCTTCCATTGGGCGACCAAATATAACTATGTACTGGCCAGCCTCATCATTACTAAAAATCACACTAGATATGTGTACAGTGTGTGCATTGATTATGATACTGTTTTTATCATTTAAGCCAAGCACTTTGGTCATTGAGACTGCACATGTCAACCATTGTAATGGCTGCAAAGACAAAAAACATGTGGTTTGTAATTGTTGCCCCCAGGTTTGTGACCCCTTTCTGGATGTGCTAAAAAAATTTCATATTTGTTGGCAGGTTGGCAATTGGCAGAAGTCACAAACAGGGAAGCATTTCAAGCGAGTGCCTAAATCAAGTGAAATCAAGCTTATTGATTTTGGCAGTGCCACATTTGAGAGCCAATACCACTGCTCTGTTGTATCCACTCGCCATTATCGAGCCCCAGAGGTCATTTTTGGTAAGCTCTTCTTGCTCAGATCTGCTCCCTGGTTTAGGGTCACCATAACCAACTAATAATGTTGCACTGAGGATTACAGCTTCACTCTTAGCATGTGCTCACAGTGTTATGACAACATGTGGTCTTGTCATGTTTGCTCCGTTTGACTGAGACTGACACAAAATTGATTTGGTTCTCTGCAATGACAGTATATTTATATCTACTTCTAGTATTCACTGATATATGGCCACATTGTTTTTGTACCACTGGACCGTAAATCCAATCTTAAAGCTTGACTTCCAAATCCTGAGCATCCAGATGATGTTTTTGAATTGCAAAAAGTGTAGTCTTTCTTCACATTAGCATTGGATTGTTTGGGAGATGTGAGCCTTGAACTAAATCAAGGAAACCTTAGATTACAAATACATTGGTCAACCTTTCTAGATTGTGTGGTGTGCCTGTTTGTCTTTGTAGGAATTTTAGATAGATCCTTTCAGCGTCCTAATTTGGTTAACTTGTAGGACATTGTGCTCAATCATATCAATCCTGCACCTTCCAATCCTGCCAATTCTCAACTCTTTTCATTCACTTGTTACCAATTTTCTTTCCCACTCTACAGTTGGCTAGGTTGACCCTAGAAAATGTCATCAGGCAGCCAGGTTTTTTCTGACTGACCGTCTGATATTATAACTATGGAGTAAAGTTTATTTATGGTTTGATTCCTTATTCATGGTCTTTCATACTCCTGGGAATGAATTGCACTCTTTAGGGTGAAAGCTGAGTTTTAGGATTTCAACTCCAGAGGAGCTTGCACTTAAAATCGTCGAATGTGATCATAGATCCATTTCATCTTTTGATTGGGCACACGGGAGATAGGTTAATCCAACAGACAAATTCTTTGACACTGTGCTCATGGAGCAAGCATGACTGAGAACCTCATCCCCTGGTGTAGTTGAGGATACTGCACTCTTTCACACATGGGCTGTGTTTTGTGTCACTGTTATCTTGGGAGTTTTACCCATCTCAAGACTATTTTCAGCTTAGGATGCCAAAATTAGGAGTCCTGATTGGATCTTGTGTGTCCACACCAGCCTGAGGTAGGTTAAGAAAAGAAAGCAACAAGAGGGGACGGATGAGTGTGGATAATTTTATAAGTGCTGTTTCCCAGGTCTTGGGTGGACTTACCCTTGCGATTTGTGGAGCGTGGGTTGTATTCTCGTAGAACTGTGTTCGGTATGTGATATCCGCCATATTGTAGCATGTCCCAAGCTGAAGCTTCCCCTGCTTGTCAGTAGTCCCTCACGCTCAAAAGTTACTTGTAATTCTACACAAATATGCGATATCTGGATTTTTGCTAATCATGTTCCCCTGGTTTTGGCAGGGGGATGCCTTGTTTCAGACACATGAAAATCTGGAGCATTTGGCGATGATGGAGCGGGTGCTTGGACCCATTCCTCAACACATGATCAAAAGGGCAGAGTATGTGCCCATCAGTATGGTGTGTTTGAATAATTGTATATGGCATCAGGGTACTTCCTTTCCTTGTTTTGAAGTCTGATGTTATCTTCTTTGTGCTGAACAACAGCCGGCGTTCTGAAAAGTATGTCCGATATGGACGTGAGTTGAATTGGCCAGAAGGAGCAGTGTCAAAAGAGAGCATTCGAGCTGTGCGCAGATTACCCAGATTACGGGTATGTGTTTCTTTGGCCAATAAGTCAAATTACCTGATGTGTGTTTCTTAAAAACACTCAACTCACAGTTTGAGAAGATGTTCAATTGAACTGTCAGCCTAACTGTGTTATAGTCTCCAAAGTTTACAGGGGAAATGGCCAATGGAGTATTGTCTCCTTGAATGGTACAGAACTACATATTATTTGTTTGTATGTGTAAAACTGAGTTAATGCCAGGGACAACACAAGTAGCAACTATGCATCTTCTATATGTTGATAGCATGTACACCAATGGCTGGAGAACTAAAAATATGGAAATATGCCTTCACATTTGGGTGGTAGGGGAGTCAATGAGTTACTGCTGCAAATTCTGCCAAGTATATTAATCTGTTTAAATTCACTCACAAGAATTGAAGGTGATCGAGGGTCTGGCATCCTTGGCTAATGTTGGAGTGGATACTCTGCATCTTTACTTCGTGAAATGGGTAGAGTCACCAAATGGGAATGTGAAAGTTCCAATCCTTCCACCTTTCTTCAGAATACTGTGATATGGATTTAATTGTTGGAATTGGATTTGTGCAGAATTTGATAATGCAACATGTAGATCATTCTGGAGGCTTGCTAATTGACTTGTTGCAAGGGTTGCTCAAATTTGAACCAACAGAGCGATTAACAGCAAAGGAAGCACTGAAGCACCCTTTCTTCAGGGAACCCAGTAGACGCTTGTAAACACTCTTAGTCTTTACATAAATCACCCATATTCTACATGTATCTGTTATCCATGTAGCTTCATGTGTCTAAAAGGTGTTTAGCTATGATCCATGCCTCCTCGAGCATGTGTAACTTGCTTGTGTCAGGATCCCTGTTCTTCATGGCCTTCAATGTGTCAGTAAGATGCAGTGGGGAAGGAGATTAAAACTCCATTGACGATTTCCCCTGCCTCTCTACCATTCTTTCAGGCTTGCCATTCGGCTGGATTGGCTTCCTGCTGTACTAGTAAGTGAACGCATAATCCTTATCTCCGAAGCCAGAGCTTTCCCACAACATGGTCTCCTTCTGTACTCTGTAATGGATTTCAGTTCTGCACTCTGCTCAATGTTAAGGTTTGCGTAGAATCCTGTTAAGTACTGTGGTACACAAGAGTAGTGGGACACCCATATTACTTCCATTGGTGAGTCAGAGGTTACTACCATGAATGGTCAAGGGATGCCACATACCAAAGCTCTTGAAATTTGCAGCTGGCAAGAGCTGTGTGCAGATTTGCATTGCATTTGTGCATAATCTTCCTGTTTCATTCATATGTTGGGACTGGCCAAATGGCAGAGATTCGTCTGAATTTTATGTCTGGGGGATTGTCTTTGAATTTGTGGTGTGGACTCTGGTACTGTTGAGGTTTATGGTAGCCTAATGTTGTCATTGTGCAAAACTACTGCTGAAGAACTTAATGATGCATGATCCAAATTAGAGTCTGAGCTTTATGCAGTTGAAAATGGATGAATAACGGGGCATAGGTTGTTCTTGTCAAAGTCAGGATCCTGCATTCTTGATTCATGTTAAACGTTGCAAGTCATTTATCTTAGTGAGATGCAGATTGCAACTTTGATTCCAAGAGTTGTTTCATTGTGATGTCAAATCAGATGGTTTGTTTTTTGCCCTATGATTCAATTTTCCATTTAAGATTTTCTCATGTTGGCATGTTAAGTACAAAATTTATGGTAAATCTTTTTTTTGTTATCCAAGATTAAAAGGTGATTTTATTATGTGTAATGTGAAGACATTCAGTCCCTATTATCCAGTTTGTAGCTTTTGGATATCTGAAATTTGTCTGTTGTTCATTCTTCATCTATATGGAGCCCTTATGAAACCCTCAAAATGTTCCTTTTGATGATGATTTTGATGAAAAGTTTCTACAGCTAGTGTATGATCAACCGTTATATGTTTATTGACAACATTGTCCCAACAGAGATTATTGGCTGTGTAAAATAAACATATAAAGCAATAGTGACATCACAAAATGGAGCACATCAGAAGAGTTGCTGCATTCCATAACAATGCTTTTTGCTATTGGGTGTTTTTAAAGCAAATTGGGTTCCTATTTCTTATGGTGGGTGGTCGATACAGTGAAGGTAAAGCTGACCATTCATGAAATACCCCCTGCATCATGCATGAGCCTTGATAATGTCTGCAGTTCTGCATGAATTTCAATCATCTGGGGATGGTTTTGATCGTCTACTACAATTGAATGGACCTCATTATTCAATTCAAATCAGGAGTGACCTGACTGTTTCTTTGCACCTTTTTCCTTTGCCTGCCATTCAAGATTCTCCCAGAGATGCCTGTTGCTAGCAGCAGTGTAGATGTTTGTCAGCAGTACATAACCAGCAGCAATTTTCAGGAATGTAGGTTTTTCTTCGCCTGGAGCAGATGAAAAGTGAACTGGGGATCTTTCAAATAGCAATGTTCCACCTGAGCTATTGCTATCTGAGAGCGGCAAATTTGTCTGATCAGGCAATGGGCAGGCATGGAGCAGATTGTTGGGTGACAAATAAGATTGATCGTTATTGCCATGTGAGTCTTAACTAGGTAAAATTGTTTTGTGCCTACAGGATAGGCAAAGTTCAAAACAAGAAAGGTACTTGAGGAACAGTCTTCTATGTGATGGAACAACAGGTCCTCTCCTCTTTCCCAAAATCAAGGTTTTCAATTCACTGCAGCAGAAGCAGAATTTTGCAATGGATGTAGTCTAAGGTAGGTGTAGGTATCTATACTTTCCTTCAAATGACAGGAATCGATTGAAGGTCATTCATTTTTTCTGTAGCAGCCCATTGAGTTGTAGTGAAGTTGGTGGGCTATTCCACTCTGGTAGACACATTACAATGTTAGTATTTTCTCATTGTGGCTATTGCCACCTTTGTGATTGGATCAGACAAGCCTCAAGGGAAGCAACTTGCCTGAACCACCATATCCATGCTAACTAGTCTTCGTAGAAGTGTGTGTCTTTGGTCAAACTGCAGACTTGCATTGAGGTGCAAGAACAACTGAACATTTCCACCACATTCTGAACACATTCTTCAGCAACAAGCTTAGCAACATCACCAAAACCGGCAGACACAATAACAAATAAAAAAGATAACTTCAACACAACTTACCCAAAAAAAACGTAAAAACCAAACTTACGTTCATTCCAAGAGCTTTAGAGTGCAAAAAAAATTACATTACAATTGCATCACACAAAAAGACACAGAGAAAAAAAGACCCCTTGACCTTTCCCCATGAGAAGACTTCAAGACGATTAGAAAACAGTGGGGGTCATAAAAAAAAAATGAAAATCCTTAGAAATCCTCCTAAACTCCTAGGTACCCAATCTTATATTACATCTAGAATCTGGAACTAAAGTTAGAAGTGATAGCTAATTTTTCTAATCTATAAATAAACATCTCTCAAAATCGGTTCAATACCAAGTTTTGGTTATGTAAATTTTTTGGTTCTATTATAAAATCGATAATACATCATTTTCAGTTCGAAAACTATAACTCCACAAAACTGGCCTAGAAAACTTTTTAACCTTAACAATCACAAAAAATGTCCATAGGTCCAATCTCATCAAGTTTCACGTCTAAATTTCCATATGTACCTAAAGAATCCACTTGAACTTGATATGATACTATTTGCCAAAATCCAAAAGAATGAAGCAACATGCCAACCAAACATTGTTTTCAAATTGGTTCCCCATTCCAACATGCCCCAAATGGTATCCAACTCACTAAAACTTGGGTTCCTACTCAATCCATCCACATCCTTATTGATTGCCCCAACTTGGGTTCCTACTCAATCCATCCACATCCTTATTGATTGTCCCAACTTGGGTTTGACATCAAAATCATATTCTTAAAGAATGAAAATACATCTTGCCAACTTCCCAATTAGTTAATCAAACTCATGACTCAAAAAGTGAGCCACCTTAATGTGTATTCACCCAAATTATGAAACCCTTGCCAAAAGATTTTACTAGTCAACAAGGTAATAGTTATGTGAGGGACAACAATTTTAATTTGAGTAATATTCTTGAATCAACTTCATAACAACAAAACTTGGGTTGTTAAGTTTATCAAATGTTGTGAATTGTGAATTTTGAAATAGTCTTACATAGATTTTTGTTTTGGACACATGTGATGTTTAAAATGTGCCAATATGCCACAATCAAAGACAAAATGTGCCAACAAACAAAAAAGGTCGCCATGAAAGAAGCTTAAGGAGCTTTATAAAAAGACTATCACATGGACAAACAAATCAAGTAAGGGTCAACATGAGTGGGAGAAGGCATGTGTTGAAGTTGGGTCATTGCGATGAAAGTTCAAGATGTTGATAAAGAGAAGATTTGTGAGCAAGGTGGTGTTTTTCCAAGACACCTTATATGTCAATGTGATAAACCTTTACTATCACCACTAATATTTTTAGTTGCAAACGCACATTCCAAGTTGCCTCACATGGATCATTGCAAAAATGATTAAAAATCTTGAACCTCGTCATGTTGAATTCATTGCACAAATATAACTTCTTGTCCAATGCATTAGTCGTTATCATGAAAATCTACGCAAAGTTGTATGCATAATATGATTAGCAAATAGTTGTTCAATTGCCATTTTAGTAAGGGGAGTTTGATTTTAAGTTCGAGATATTATGTGTGCAAATGTCTAGGAAGGTTTAGTATCTATTCTTAGTCCTTTGCTTAGCTTTATTACAAAATGCAATGTGAAGAAAACACATAATACATGTTATTCATTATGTTAGACATTTGATTCAAAGGATTAGAACGTTTGATTACTTATATTGGGAATCATGTAGACAATGATTTCTCTATGAATATGATATACATATTTTAGTGCCACTTTTTGTGAAGGCAACAAAGATTTTGATCCTATTGCAAATGTGATGCCAAAAATAGAGATTGAATGAATATATTGCATTGTTGGTATCTTGATTAGTTTAAGGCTACTAAGGGTGGACAATAAAGTTATTATAACCTTATTATAATTATTACAATATTAGGTAATTAAGGATTTACCTCTGTAAGGTAAGGTTGATTTTGCCTACCTACATTTCCGCTCATCTAGGAGGGACTATTATAGTGACCAAGGAATAAAATTAAAGTATAGAAAGTAGGAGAGATAATGTCAAGGAAAATATAAGATCAAAATCAAACTAGGAAACTTGACAAGCAATAAACATGACAATGAACAAGAACTAGATAATTTTATTGCTTAAACATAACATATGCAAGTTAGGCATGAAATGAACAAGAAATACAAAAGCTACAACTTGTGTTGGCAAGATTGAAAGATGGTGCCCTTTTGACCTTTTTTTATACTACCTAATGGAACCTTTTAGAAAATCAACAACCTTATAGAAATCTAGTGATTTTTTCTCCAAAAAAAAAAAGATCAAATATTCCTTTTTTGTATTTATTTTTCACATTTGTGCAAAATTTCAAATCGAAAAAGAAGAAGTGTGTATTTTTAATGTTTTCAATGACATTGTTGCATTTTGAAAGAATTATATGAATTTTGCGTATGATGGGTGCCATAACCATTTTTGGATAAAGTAGTTTCATATTTAGTTTTGTGAGCCATGGATTGGTGATAAAGTCAATTAGAGCCAGTGCACATTTGAAAAAGTGGAGGAGAAAACAAAATGTCAAAAGATGAATGTGAATATTTTTCCAACCAAATTAGGATGAATCATCTCACTTAGTTTCTAGGGGGTAAAATCCCTTGAAGCTATTATACTTTATAATGATTATCAACACAATATCCTTGCCTTATAGGGCAAAGCCAACAAATGTCCATGTTGCTTGTATAATTCATTCATGAACAAAGATGTGAAAGATTTTTTCAATGCAAAAGGTGAATTAATAAAAAAATGTGAGGTTGAATTATTAGCTAAAGTTAAAAATTTTGAGGAAGAATAAAAAATGGCCATGAATGAACATTTAATTAAGTCACATGGATATTTTTGGTTACAACTTTCAAATGGGTGGGTGCAACATTGAAACAAGATTTTCAACTTAAATAAGAAGACATCTACATAAAAATTTACAACATATATTTTCCAAGTACAAAATAGTGGACTTTTGAAGTTGAAAAATATGAATTGGTTTTTTGTCTATGGCTTTATACAAATACATTTTTGTTTATGAATTTTGTTTGAGTTATTTCATAGAGACTCGATATATGATATATTAAAGCAAAAATCACATAAATGAAAAAAGTGAAAAAAAATTGTTACAAAAACCTTAACCCTAAATTTTTTTCAATCTTTAAATGTTTTTAAATGAACCTTATTTTCAAAAGTCCATATCATATTCATTTTTGGATGGATTTTAATGTTTACTTCTTTTTACATACATGTTAAGAATTTATTTAGTTGGGATTTTATTCATATAATCTTTATTGTCTCATTAAAGACCTTTAATTCCCCATTTAAATAATGATATCACATTAATATATTATGATTTTAACACTACCGAATGGACTTTTTATGGACTATTTATCCATCATAATTGGTTCAAGTCCTTACTTTGCAACCACCCAAATATAGTATTAAGATTGATGTTTATCTAGTTTTATCCTTTTTTTTTAATTAATAATAATAAATGAATACAAAGAACCCCAAAAAGTGATATCCAAGCAATAATTAGAAAACCATATGAAAAATGCCAGTATTAAATTGGTTTTTGATCCAAGATAATATCCCCCTATTGGACCAATATGGCATGTGTCAAAAATGTAATACCAATCCAACATTAATCTAAATGTTTCGTCAACTAATTTCAAAGTTTGTATTTGACAAAATTCAAGGTAGAAAATGTTTTCTTATATTCAAAACTGCCAATAAAAATGTCAATGGAAGGTTCCATAAATTTCATAAACTCTAATTAGTGATGGCAAATAATTTGGTTGGATGTTAATTGAGCCCACAATTGAAACAAGGTTTGTGTGTTGACCTATTATTGTTCATGGTAATGGCAAAGATGAAACAATTTGTTGAACTCAAATTGATTCATCAAGCAAGGGACCAAGCTAAACAACACTAACCATGGATTTAAGGTGACAAAAATGGCCAACCAAAATGACCAAATGGGTCTTTGAAAGATAAGTCTTTAGTTAACTTCTAAGTACAACCAATACTAGGGATATATTCGATCCTTGTTGCACTCATAAGGTCATGACAAGAAAAACACTTATCAACCTTATTATTCAAAACATGTATTGCAGTTGTGCATTACCCCTTCATAAATTGTACAAGCATAAACCAATCATTTCTTGTCACCATCCTCACAACACTAATGGCAGCAATATTACTTTTGTGAAACATATAAAATTTGATGTTGAACAAGAAGGCAATGTGTTCAATATTCTATGTTGGTTTAGTCCACCAAATTATGAATTAAACATCATCACAACAATCTACAACATTTCTAAAAGCTTGAAATAGTTAACATTTTGGATGATAAGAAGAGCTTGGCAATAGGACCCTTAAGATGAAGAACATTTTTGGTAAATGCACTCTTAATTGGCTCCTCAAAAGTTCACCTCGTGCACTTTCCTACAAAACTTCCTTTAGTTTTTTTTTCATGCTCTTGCTCAACATTATTAGCATACTATTACAATAAACAACTTAACAAAACAAATAAAATCACATTCTATTTTGGGTTTTTTGAATTCTATCATGAATTTTAATGAAAAGAAAAGAAAAGATGAAATTATTTTTCAAGGAATAATTTATTTTCTAATGGAAAAATTTCTTCCCATTATAAATTTCAAAACAAAAGTTATTAGACTAGATTTTTTTTTTGGTTTTGTATCCACAATGTGATTGCCAAATGTTGAGGCCACCCAATAATATCTTGGGTTTGAAAATAAAGAAAAAAAGGAGAATGAAATGAAACACACTAATTTTGGTAACAATGAAATGATCACTATTAGAATAAAAGGAAAATAAGTGAATGATAATACAAATAGACTACCAAAATTTTGCATAAGCTTAATTTAGAGCAGAAATGAAAAAATTGAACATAATTTTTTTTCAAAATTATGAAGCAAATATAACTTCTTAATGAAAGTACAAAACATGATGATGTAGTAGTGAAGACAATGATTCCAAGAAAAAAATGAGAACATGTTTAACAATCAATTCAAGTTATAAGCAACAAGTTCTCCTCGAGCATGCCATGCTTAAGTTTTCAATACATGAAATTTTTAATCCAAAATGATGATTGCACTAAAAATAATAAATCTCTTAAAATCCTAAAATTATTAGAATTTTTTTATAATTATAGTTTGGAAATACAAACTAGTATATTATAACTTATCATTATAATTTCACTATTAAAAATAAGTGAGAGATTTTAGTAGTAAAATTTGATAAATAACTTTAATAGTTTTTTTGGTAAGAAATTTTGGTAGTAAAAAACCTACCAAAATCGGTTTAAATTTTTGTTATAAAAAACCCTAAAAGTCTTTTATAACCTTTCACAATGACACCATTTGCATCAAAACATAAGCTTGGAAACAATGTGATGTACATATATATAAACTCCCATACATTGCAAAAGATTACACCAACATGTTTAGATTTGTTAATTTTCATTTTAAAACCCCCAAATTGGGCTAATTATTTTAGGATGATCTCCCCTTTTAGTTAGATCACAAAATTGGAAAAAACCAATAGGGTTGTAGATCATTTTTTAAAAATAATGTGCAATAGAAAAAGGTTTGCAAGACCTTAGCCTCTCAATTCCTAAGATTTTTTTCCTATTTGATTTGTTGATAATATTTTGTTGTAATGTTTGACAATCATTACTACAAAAACATGTATTTTCCTCCCATAATATTGTGACTAAGATGACTAAAATGACTAAGCTACTTGTTCGAAATGATTAGAAATGCAAAATTGTGTTTGTTTTGCCCCACATTTAGAAGTAGGTATGTCCAATATGACTAGGTTGACATATTGTTTTAATCATATCAAACACTACCACGTACACATGGCATGTTTGGTTCCTACATGGCATAGGTGCATACTAGTTATTGACTAATATAAGTCACCTATACTAGAATCGTGGCTTATGACATGTCACACTTGCTACATTGAAGTCCTTGGTAGTGCCGTTTTTATATTTGATGTGCCACATGTTATTTGTTCCTTAATTTTTTTTAAAATCTTAAGAACAAATAATTAGGTTCATTTGCTTTGAAAATTTACAAGTGCTTTCAATAGGGCTTTGTAATGGGCCTTATAATTACATGCTAGTTGATTTAATAGTGAAAGATGTTGCATGGATGTGTGAAAAATTATGTGAAGAATATATTAATTAATATCAACCCCTTGAATAATGAATATACTAGTTTAAATCTTTACTTAGATGACAAGCACCATAGCCACAATGCAAAGGCAAGATTTTTTACATCCTACCAACTAACTACAACATAACTCTACCCACACAAAAACTAACTACATTATCAAGATTAATGTGCATTGAATATGAATTTCACATTGATCAACTTCTTCACATCAACTCACTGTCACCATTAATTGTTCTAAGCCCTTATTCAAATATTTAAAACATTATAACATACATGGTTAGACAATATTACAATTGCTACTATAGTTGAAAGTGCCTTTCATGTGAAGAAAAAATAAGCTAGAAGTTCAACCCTACCCAATTGGAACAAAAATGTTTAACCCCAATACCTAGAATGTTAAAAAGCTCTTCAATTGATTGCTACTATACCACTAATTTTTAGAGGCAAAATTTGTGTCATATGCCTTTGGATTCTCATTTCCAATATATCATATGTAGCTTGATCAAGGTCATTAGCAATTGCATTTGAAGCAAGGATAGGACAACCACCTACAATAGTGGATAGATGAATTGATTCCCTTAAAAATATTGGAGCTTGCAAACCTAAGTATTCATTTGCATGTTCTACTTTGAACATATCAAGTTCCACAAGGTTTGTTTGCACCTAGTTTATCACACACCTCCCATGAGGGTCCTTATGTAAAACAACCTTTGAACCGCTTTCCTTTGGGTCTTTAGCAAAGAAAACTTGTTTTACATGCAATGGGAAAGCAAAAGATTGGTCTGAAATGGGAATCAAAGATGTAAAATTTACAAGTGTGAAAACATATTCGTCCCTTTTCATTGTTGCATTACTCCCATTATAATTTTCTTTCCCCTAGTTGCACAAGAGAACAACTGTCTTCAAGGCTCTGTACTTCAATTCCAATATCTCTTCAACCCATTCAACATATTCCAATTTTACAAATGTTGGTCTCTAATCATTTCAACTTGAAATGCATTCTTATTCAAATGTTGCTACAAAAACATTATCAAATGTGGTCAAGTGTTCTTCAACACTTGAAACCCAAATATGATTGCCAAAAGCATACATTACACTATATGACCAAGCTTCTAATGCAAGTGGCATGGACATGTGCAAAGTGTATTTATCAATCTTGTCCCTTTATTTGATAACATTAGTAATGGTAACCTTTATCAAGATTGGGAAGGCAAGAACTTCCTTGAGAAAATCTAGGAAGATATGAGTCCTTGATCAAACTTGACTTAATTCATGCAAGAAAACCCTCTTCTCCTAATTCCATATTTGAACTTCTTTGTTATGTTTCCTAGCAAAATAAACAATTTAGGGTAAATGCCGCGTTAAAATAAATTCTAATTCATGAAACCAAAGAAATCAAATATATCATGAACAAATAGATTGTTTAAAAACATCCTTTTTGAAAAAAAAATTAAACTAAATGCATAATTTTTTTTAACAAGATGATTTAATAAATCAATGTCAAGTGATAAGATATGCAAAAATTAGTTTAAATGACCGTACACAATAGGAACCTAGGGATAGTAATTAATAAACATTGATTGACCAAATCAAACAACAAGCTATATAAGTTTTGAATTATAACCTAGAAGATGAAATTGTAACATTCACTACCTTGACGCAATGAAAAGACTCCATAGACCAACATTGTCCTTGTTCTTCAACCCAATAAATTTGGACTTAAGGGCTAGCTATCAAACTAATCAAAATTTGAAATGTGGGCTCAATATAAGCACTATGTTGAAGATTTGATTGACTAAACTTGTCAAATTCCAACAAATTCAAATTTGTTCCAAGTTGATTTCAATATAAAGAACTAAGAAATCAAATTAAGAGTACAACAAGTTTCATTTTGTAGCTAAATTTTTTAAAAGACACAAGGTCATGCCACATTTGACAATAAACTTACATACACCATGCATAGATGTAGAAAGTTAGTCCATCCATATCAATTAACCTTGACTATTTGTAGACCTAAATATGTGAACTAAATCATTAGTTTAGTAACATAATTTAGAATTCAGTAAAAAGGCGTTACTTGCACCATGGAGCCATTAGCTCCATGTTGTGAAACACAAATGAATGTGCCATGTCTTGAAGGCATGCATTCATGATTCATGGCTACCTTGTTTTTTCAAGTACTTCATCATACATTGTTAAGTATTCTTTTTCATCCCACACCCTCCATCTTGTTGTTGTAAAGTCTTGCAAATATTATGTGCAAAACTTTAATGTTTCCTTTAATGCATATTAACCTTTTGCCATACTATCCTCGAGTCTTGCTATATTCCAAATTTATCCCTTCAATGTCTTTAGGTAATGTTCAACATGGTACATCCATCTTGTATGGATTAGACCACATTTTCCAGTTCTTTGATTAAATGAACTAACAAATGTGTTTTCATGTCAAAGAATGAAGGAGGAAATTTCTACTCTAGCAACATTAATGTTATCGCCACATTCTTCTTGAGCTCTTCCATTGTTGTTAGGTCCACAATCTTGACACACAACTTTTTTAAAAAAACACGACACAATTGAATAATTGCCATCCTACAACCAGATGCCATAAGATGACACATGCATACATGTAATATGTCTTGCATCATTACATGAAATCATGGGATTTTATTCCCTTCATTTCCCATTCCTCAATGAAGACACATAACTTTTTGGTGTTTTTAGGTTCAAGATAATATGCAAAAATCTATATTTCTTCTCATCCAACAAGACATACAAGACTATTGGTTTAACAAACCCACTCATTGGAACAACTTGTAGCCACAAATGTGGCCGTATGTTGCATTCTTTGAAATCATCTTGAATTGCCATAATGTTTATGTTGCCAAAGATTGTTTTGAGGATGTTTTCACATAAAAAAATTTCACAATGAATTACATCCAAAGTATTATGGATGAACAATTCCTATGAACAATTTCCAACAAAAGATCATAAGCAACCCTTCATGGTTTTTTCAGATTTATATGAATATTCAACACTTTTTAACTCTAACCAAAAAAATCAAACTTTAAACTTACCAAACTAGCCATTTGTCCATTAACCTAGAAATTTCAGAATTTAAACAATTTGACTACCATCAAGTTTAACACAAGTTCATAACTTGTATCCTACTATGTGTTTTCAAATTTTAACACCTACAATTCCATATTAGACAAATCAGCCACTTGTACATTATACCTAAAAGTGGATAAACTTCTTTTTGTTTATGAAATAATTTAGATCTGAATATTGATAATCTTTAGATAGTAGAAGCAAAAAGTTTTTGATCTTGCCCATTCAAGACAAATATTTGATTACAGTGTGACATATTGAACCTTGGGAAAAAACTATGAATTGACCTTACAAATGTGTCATGGCAAAACAACTAGAATATGCACCATATTGCATCAATTTAATACTTGAAATTGCACCACAAAAATAATTTGATTATGTAAACTAGATCTTGGGATATGGAAACTATATTAGAGGTGCTAATGGGTTTGTTTTAGAGGTATTTCAAGTGCTGAAAAGTAGCACACTGTTGCACTATGGTTGTAGAAATCTCCATACATTCATTAATAACCATGGCTAATCAAATTAGACAAATATGTGATGAAACCAACTTAATCAACAACTTATTCATTAAACCAAATAAACAAGTAAAACTTTAATGAACCAAATATGAGTTAAATTGAAAAAATACTTTGACATTTCATTATATTAAACAAATTGGATTCAAAACTAACCAAATTAACCACTTGTCCATTAGGTTGAGAGATGGACCACATACTTGCCAATATGAAAATTCAAACATAATGTTTCATCTTTTAATGCCATGCTTACAAACAAGATCTAACTTCCCCCTTGCTCGATTTTGTGGATTTGTTAGCCATGCCTTTCATTCATATGTCCTTTCAATTATATGTTTTGCAGTCATTCAAATAGGTGCAACCCTATTTTCTATTTTCTCGTTGAAGGCCATTTGAGTTCATCAATAACTTAATGGTTCCTTGGCAAATACTTACATGGCCCACAAGGTGGGAAATCCACATGCCTTTTAGTCACACAGCCTGCAAATAAACCATATGCTAGAAAGTCATGTATGCTCCACATACACATGGCTTTCAAGTTGATTTTTCCACCCAAGTATCTGTTAATGCATCACACATTTCCACTAAACTTGCAACTCCTCAATAAGAGGCTGCAAGTATACATCCATGTTGCTAGATGTGCAAGATTCCTTGTTAAGGCTAATTAAAGCCAACATTATAAAATATATTTTTGTCACCAACTAGGTTGGTAGATTATAATTTAGCAACACCATTGGCCATGCTAAATGGCATGAACTGAGAACACCAAATGGGTTGACCCCATCAAGTGCCAACCCTAATTTTACATTATGTACATCATTAGTAAAATATGGCCATTTTTCAAATATGAGTTTCCAAGTTTCCAAATTTGGCACGTTTCAAATTAAACCATCCAAGCTTATGCCATTCTTGTCCTATGTCATCAATTTTGCTAATGACTTGCATCTAAACATCCAAATTAGTCACAGAATCAAAGGAAAATGTCTCAACACCTTCCGTGGTACAACCTTTGATCCTTCCGCAAACCTACTAGTGTTATATTTGGGACACACATGAATGTGTTTGTATTTTTTTCGAAAAAGCACACAACCATTTACATATGCATGTATAGAGTCATAAGTTAGACCGAGGGATTTGATTAGCTTGTGAACCTCATAACTTGAAGTCAACATCTTGTTGTTCTTTGGCAACAACTCTTTTTGTAACAATGAAAAAAAATCATCCATGAATGTGTGAATGACACCATGCACTATGTTTGTTCAAAAGTAGCAATGTGGTAGACATCATGCTTATGGAGCACCCTTTGTATAGTGGGGTTGTTGCCTTGGAAAACAATGCTTCCATCTTAACCTCATCATGTGGGGCATTTGCATGTGGCACATTGTTCTCTTAAGGTAGATCTTCATATGGGATTTGTCTTCACATACTTGTTGGAGTGCATCCATTATTCTAAAGGCCTCAATGAACATCCTTTAATATGAACTTATGGATCAAGTGTAGATGGATTAGCCTAAACAGAAACCCTACATGACCTTTGTTCAAACTCCTAGTTGAACCAGCTACATGTAGACTACCGCTATCTTGTGCATCTTCCTTTGTTGGTACATATTGACAAACCAATTGTAACATGTGGGCATCAAAGAATTCATTGCAATCTTCACACATTAGAATCCTCATTCCATCCTTCAAATTAGGAACTACATTTAAGTATTTTGCATGTCACATGCCCTTTCATCTTAAATCTAATACAACTAACCCTTGTTAACTTTTGTAAATGGATATCTATATTGACTACTAATTAGTTTAACATGATTGAGTTTGCCTAGATTGCTTCTAGAAATGCAACACAAATCCAAGATGCAAATTTCTATACTTATTTGTAGGTTTTAAACATAATAGCAATTGTGTGATATTTTGTGAGAAACATCCAAACAACTATGATAATGTTTGCTATGTCTTCTACTTCACATGACATAACCAATTCTCCATAATTGTTATTATCTCTTTGCTAAATTGCAACAATTTGAGGGTTCAATCATTAGTGGATGGATTTTTCACTTGGCATAATTGTAATAGTAGCAAAGAAAAATAAAATCATCGTTATTGAATCCCAAGTGTTCAATTGAAATCAAAGCCATGTGTAATAGTAGAAAGAGTTCATCTTATGTAAGTTTAATATGCCTCACTTAATTACAATAGTATACAGTCCTAGAATTTAATGGACTTATTGTTTCCAAGTGTTCAATTGTAGCAGCAACACCATAATCTTCAATATCACAATAACATATTATTGAAGAAAGATATTCAAATACAATCAACTATTTACTGCATTTGAATTGTGTATCCTTCTTAATGCAACAACAAAAGGTTGAATATCCTTATTGAATAATCCTTTTTCAATTCCAATAACACAACAACTTTCAATTGATTTCAAGGTTGTAGTAAACAAACAAAACTATTTTGGGTATTTTAACAATCCCCCTAATCATAAAGCCTAGCAAAAATTATGATATTTTCTTGTATGATCTTGCTACCATTTAAAAATTTTGGTCACAAATGTAAATAGAATTAATTTGGAACATTGATTTTCTACTAAACATTCACAAAAAAATTGCTACTTCAAATTTCAATCCCTAACACACTTGGGATCAATATTTATATAGCAAATTTTTGCATGTAAAAAATGATTGTTAAGGAAAAATACATACCACTATAGGCCATTGAAAATATGGATCTCAACGGTGTTGTCATAAATGTTTCTTGATGGTGTTTCAATTTTCTCATTTTGCACCATGGCAACATTTGCATGGGCATTCATAATTTGTTAGGCCTTGCTTCTTTGCCTCTCACTTTTCAACTTCATATAAAAGTTGGGGATCATTTGCATTTTATGTTGATTTGGTTTCTTGCAAAATACCATTAGCCTAAGGTATGTCATAATGTACCCTAATCATGCATCACACTAAAACATGTTTATTACACTATTGAAGCACTTTGCAAACTTTTGCTTAATCCCACCATTAATTGCACAAGATTATTAAAATATAGTCCAAATTTGAATGTACCATTTTGTTTCATGCTTAATCATAAGTTGTTTTCACAACTAATGTTGGGACTGCCGTATATTACATAAAACATGTTTCATGCTCTTGTAGGATTAAGACTTGTCCTAAAAACTTAATGAATTTATTTATGGCATCAAAATAATCCAACCAATGTACCTAAACTATTATTCCTTGTATAATTAGTGTATTCCTACTCAATCCAACCATTTAATTTACACAATCAATTATAACATTCCATGGTTGGTTGTAACTTGAGGCTATAATGGTTGAGATAACTTTATACTCAATAATGCAAATGAATACCATAAATTTTTTTGGGAGAAAAATCTCCTATATGATGTGGCATGACTAATTTAAGTCTTACTTAATCATTATATATTGCCACGTGTCCACAAATCATGAGGTGGCACCTATAAAGGAAATATTTAACATTATATTAGAAAATAGACTATTTTGTTGTAAAGTTCACATGTGGGAGTAGACTAGAGAGAGGTGAAAGGAGTATTTGATTTTTCTTAACACTTGCATACTACATTACAAAAGTTTGAAATTAAATTAATGCAAAATGGAGCTTGCATTTTAGACTATGTTTCAAATTGCAACAAGGAAATTAGGGTTTCACACATATGGAAGACTATGAAGACTATATTTGTCACTATGGTAGTTGTAAGGGATGCATTGATTTGCTAAAATGGCAATGTCAAATATTATGTCAAGGTGAACACAATGCTTGGAAAAACATTGTTTGGAAGGTTGTTGTTTACTTTGCGTGATGTCACATGCGATCTGAACATATCAAGAAATTGCATTGGAAGGTGAACAACAAAATGTCGACTTTGGAGTAGAATATGAAGAACTAAGGTGCCACACAAATGTTGAAAATCAATCAAGGTTTAACTCTCTTTTTGGTGTAACATGGAAGTAAATAAATGTTGGTTTTTTTTGCATGCTTTATGTGGACATTATGGCTCAATTCCAAAACCTTGGACCTCCCATTTGTCTCAAAATTGTAGAAATTGTTTTGTAAAGATGTTGTAGAAAAGTAGACATCAATTTTCTTTGTAACCAAAATATCGTGATGTAGTTTGAAACCCTTATTTGGTGTTTTAGTTATAATGCACAAGCTTTTTGTTCCCTCTCTTTAGGTTTTAGTTGCAAGTTTTTTCAACTTTTGAATTTTTGTTTTCCCTTATAATGCTTATGAAAAAAATTAGCCCGTTGGATCATAAAATCAATAGTATCCAAGCCTTCAAAAAAAAAATTGCATAATATTTTCATATATGTGTGTGTGTGCACAAAATAATTTATTGTAAACCACAAAGTGAACACATTAAATTTGTGTTGTAACCCTAGCCTTGGGCTTGCAAGGGTGCGGGCCAAGAAGGAAGCCTAGGAATCACATCTCATGCTCCGGAGAGTGAAGGAGAGTGTGAGAAGATGAACCCTCACATTCCCAAGTGAACTTCCATTTTGGGAATTGGAATCTTAATGGACTCCCGAATCTTCAGACAACAATTGCAAGGGTCAAAACCCACTGGATTAAGGAGTTCCTTATATCATTGGGAAGATTTTGAAATTTAAATGTCTAAAATGAACTCACATCATTTGGACACTTAAAACACAAGTTATGGCCAAAAGAAAGGTCGTAAATCAATTGACTCCCAACCATTAAAAATCAGAAATCACCCCGATTTCCTTGCATTTAGGTGGCATGCATCATATTGTTGGAAAGCTATCGACAAGGGTTACAACTTTGCTTCATATCTCATCTTAATCAAAGTTCTGAACACAAAATTATGGGCCCCCAAAGTTACGAGAGTCCGAATTGTGAGAATTCCAGGACTTTCATTTGGAAATCCTAGGACAAAATGACATTTGGGTGTCGATCTTATGCCTAGGCACAAAATATACTGTAAGGGGGAAGGTGGTGGCTTCCCTCAAGTCCGGGCCATGGTGAGTCTTGTGAGTATGTGGTTGCCTGTGGCTCGTCCATGCACCAAAGTGTTCCAACTATGCATTAACCAACTTGTTATTTAGTTTGTGCAAGTTTGTGTGAGTGATTGAATTACTTGTCAATCTTCTTAGTCCCATCCTAGAACTCCAGCACGCCCTTCTACCCCCAAAATGTTGCAAATTAACCAGGGAGTGCGCCCCAACTTCTTCTCCCTCCATTATTCACCTTTGGACTTACAATTGAGTCCATCTAGGAGCTTGGGGGTGCGTTAATTTGGGTCATCAAATGAAATGTTTTTATTCAAAAATGATGAAAGCCAATCTGGACCTTTTGAATTCAAACATCAAGCTTTGTCGCACACCTTGCGCCATTTCACTCTCACATATCATTTCACACATTCTTTCTTATCACACCCATATCTTCCACAAAATGCTTTGCTTGAACATGCTCATAGGTTGAATGCTTTTTCTTTTGCAAATAGTTCATGATGATCAAAAACACAAATTGAAGTTTTTTTTTCAACTTGTTACAAGGTGAGATCAATTTTGGGAAACATTACAACTAAACCTGAACCAAAGTTTTGACAAAGGTTAGCACAAGCTACATCTCTAAGTGAAAAAACTCTAGCAGTTCAACATAACAATCATCTATGCAAACAAACCCAACAACAACCCATTAGTGTCAATATAAAATCAAATAGTAAAAATTGCAAAGGATCAAAGTCTAATCATTCTTGAAAATCTAACAAGGATTTTGGTGAAAAAGATGTTGAAAATGAAGTCAAATATCAAAATATTTATAATGATAACATTGAAATCAAGAAGGTAATATCACACAAAAAGGTATTCACCATTTGCTTATCTTTTTCCTTTTTTATTTTATTTTATGGGGTTGGCTTTAGTGACACTATTCATGATTCGCATATTTCTTTAAGATAAAATGGGGTATGAAGGATGCTTGTACATAAATGTAGCACAAAACTTTTAACTTTGTTGTTTTCTAACATTGAAGTTAAGCTTGAAAAATAAGATTTGTGAAAAATGCAAATCACAAGTCTTATTATGTGGGAAACCAAATTCCTAAAGAGTAAAACCTAATTTTGGGGCAAGATCAGAACTTTTAACATAATCATAAACTGTTCATTTTCCTTCACCTTCATTAGCATTGTTGGGAGTTCATGTGCTCAATTGATGTAATCTTTAAAGTTTTAGTAATTATATTTGATTACATGGTTTAAATTGTTAAAGCTTGAACTCTAGTGTTTATATGTGAATATTAATTCTAGGGTGCAAAGCCAATGCAACAACAACTAAATAGGTGGACAATGAGAAAGACATATTAATTTGGCACCAAGTGAATCCCAACAACCTTCACAAAACCCTAAACATACCACTTCATGCCAAGACAAATTTGCTTATGGCAAGGAAGGTACATTGACTACCAAGGCTCCAAAAGTAAAACAACTGAAAAAAAGCCATGGCTACACCAAATACTAAGTTTTTAACAATAGTCCCTACAATGGCCACCTCAATGCAACCTATAATGATTACAATGAGTATGCCACATGTGGGAGGTTTACTTAAGTTCAATTTCCCTATTTATTTATACATGCCAGATTTGTTGTACATATTGTTTTTATTTCATGCACTTAATCCATTATGGTTCATCTTGAACATTCTATGCCTACTATAATGTTTTGTAGATCAATGTCACATTGTTTCAACAAATGTTATAACAAGCTCTCCAATTGTGAGAGGTTTGATTTTGATTCCTTCATAGTTAAAATATCCATAGTTATTGATGGACCTTAAATTTGAATTAAACTTGGTTGTTTTTAGATCATGCATCCAATTCATGTTCATCATGTTTTTTTTGGTTATGCCCTAAATTGTTCTATGCCAAATCAATATCAAGTCCCATTGTAGTAAGCACAAAATGTTCTTCAAGTGCAACATCTGCCTATGTAGGATGGACATTGCCACTAGGATGGCAATGGCCTCTTGGGTGGCCCATGCCCATTCCTACAATTCCTACAAATCCCACATCAAGACCACCACTTGGGTCTGTTATCTGACAATAGCCATATGTGTGGCCAATGTCTACAACTCCCACAATAGGACCAACACTTGTTGTTATTATGTAACTACAACCTACTAGGTGGTAGATGCCACCTGTTCCTATAGCTCCCACAACATGACCAACACTTGCTAGTATTTGTCATTAGTTTCCAAGGTGGTAGATGCCACTACTTCCTACATCTCCTACAATAGGACCAACACTTATTTTTATTCTCCAACAACCTTCAAGTGTAATATATGCATCATTAGGTCATACCCCTTTGAACTAGCTTCATATTCCATCTGTATGGCCTATAAATGCACTAATGCGAAATCCTTTATCTTTCAGTCAATCACAAATGATAAAACCAACAATTGAAGGCGGGTTCCCCATAACCCCTCTAGTTCCAACAAGCATTGGGAAGAAAATAAGCCAAGTTAGTGTTGGTTTAGTAGGATATGGGTTTGTTTAATATCATAATGGTGTAGTTTCTATAAAGGTTTGGTGCAAAGCAATGAACAACGAATTAGGCGTCAAGCCATGGATAAGGTAATGAAAAGCTTGGGCATTAAGGTAGCTTCCGAAGGGCATGATGCAATCCCTATTGTGCATTACACCATAACTAGAGCACCTTTGTGGTGGTGACCATGTTAGGTGGCTAACAACTTTAAGAGGTTATACCTTAAAGCTAAATCTTGCCATTGATAACATTCGACAATAGCCTTTTGAAGAGATGGAAGCTATTAAGGATGCTTTGGATCAACAATTTGAATACCTAAATTATTCGTTCAATTACAAGTGTGTCAAAGATCAAATTGCAATTGTATTGAAGAACATGTGTGGGTGAAGACCGGCATCGAAATTGCACAAAGGCACATTGGAATCAATTTAAAGATGTCCTGAATCAAGAAGAGACAATTGAAAGGGTAGAAAGGATGACCAGATCTGACCAATGCAAAAAAAATTAGTCGTGTTGGACATGTAGGTGATGTTGGGTTGGAAAAAGAATGGTAAATATTAAAGTTTTTTTATTCAATATCCTTCTTTTGATATTGTTTTCCAATATAACAAATATAATTATGCATAAATGATGTGTGGCTTGTGGGACTTGATGGGAATTTAGGAGGAGAAGCTAGGCAAACCCCCAACATTGCTTGAGTTCCAAATCAAATGTGAAAGGGATAAAAGCACTAAACACAAAATAATAGAGATGGAGGACAATGAAGTTGTAAGAGCTATTGGACTTTACCTTTAAATGCACATTAAAACTAACAAGGGAAAAAACATAATCAAATTTATTTGTTCTCATCATTATACAATGTAGTTATTTTTGTGTTGCATTATTATAAACATTGTTACAATAATTAAAACAAGTAAGTTTTCAAATGCCCTTCAATTGCAAGTTGTTGTAGATTGTAATGGTTTATGGTTGGTTGTTGCATAATGTGACAATGAGTTGCTTTCCTTCTAAATCAATATGATTTACATGTGCCCCCAACCAATTTTTGTTAAATTGGGACTTTGTGTTAATTAACTTAATGAAGTAGTGTCTACTTGCAAGTTAATTTTTTGTAACAAATAGACGACTTTCATTTGATGCTTGCATATTTTGAGGCCATAATACATATCATTCAATTAGAATTGGGCAAGCATGTAAAAACATGTTTCAAATAGGTTTGCTATCAAGTTTATTAAATATCTACATTTTGCAATTGGGTGGATTTTTTAATTATTTATAATGTGGATTGATGCCTATTTTTGTTTACAATAAGCAATTTTAATGGATGCTACAAAATTAGAAAGTAGTGGACAAGGGCCTGCCATATATAAGTTTGAGGTTTGTTTGGACTTTATGGAAGGCAACCATGAATAACTCCTAAAGACAACCAAAGAGTTGAAGTCCACTATAAATGAGTTGTTGAAAGACTAGAAATCCATAACAACCACGATGGAGCATATGTTTGTTTTTATGAAACGTGGAACTAACATGCATGTAGGTGCAATTGATGTAGAAGCCAAAAATATTGCAAGTGTTCTTCCACCAAATGAATAAGCTGCAACAAATGGATATTAATTATAAAACAATAAATTTTGGTCTTCAATTTGCTTTGTGGTTATGATTTAATTCTATTGGATATATGATTGTTGGGATTGTAGGTAGAAGACTAAATGACCTGAGGCAAATTAAATCTTATATTGATGTTTGTTAATTGGATGAATTGTGACTAGGGTGATGGTCTAACTTCATCACCAAAAGGAGCGAGTAAGCCACATGATCAATCAAAAAAGCCATGTGGGGACAATCATAATGGTTATCCTTTTTAAAAAATCAACCTAGCTAATCCAACGACATATGA